>Ga0315320_10000223_pt1 | contig 45601 bp, 44 predicted proteins | sample M140m21515metaG_FD_203458 | JGI IMG/M metagenome (GOLD analysis project Ga0315320, IMG submission 203458) | Ammonia-oxidizing marine archaeal communities from Monterey Bay, California, United States - M1 40m 21515 | ecosystem: Environmental > Aquatic > Marine > Coastal | place: USA: California... | reverse complement strand
TATAAATTGTTTATATAAAGGTGATAAGGAGAAACCTAAAGACGAAATAACAGTTTGCAACACATGTAGTGATGATTTAGTTGACGAATTTAAGGAACAAGGATACACTTGTGATGATTGGCAAGAGGAGGATGAAGAGGAAGAAGAGGAAGAAGAGGAAGAAGAGGAAGAAGAGGAAGAAGAGGAAGAAGAAGAGGAAGTAGAAGAGGAAGAGGAAGCAGAAGAGGAAGTAGAAGAGGAAGTAGAAGAGGAAGTAGAAGAGGAGGAAGAGGAGGAGGAAGAAGAGGAGGAAGAAGAGGAGGAAGAGGAAGAAGAGGAGGAAGAGGAAGAAGAGGAAGAAGAGGAAGAAGAGGAAGTATTTGAAGTAGTAATTAATGGAAAATCATATTTTACAGATGATGTTAAAAATGGAACATTATATGAGAATGTAGATGATGATGTAGGTGAAGAAGTAGGTAAATATGTAAATGGTAAACCTAAATTTAATTAAATAATAAAAACATATAAAATCATTTTTTTATATGTTTAATAAAAATGGTAGAGTCCACATTATCACCATTAGATGATAGATATTTAACAAAAACTGAAGAATTACGTGATTTTTTTACAGAAAAATCATTATTTCAATATAAATTATTTGTTGAATTAAAATACTTTATTAATTTAATAGATATATTACCAGAATTAAGTGAATTAAAAGAGAATAAATTAGAAATATCATCACAATTATTAAAATATTTTAATATGTTTAGTGATAGACATTATAAAGAGATAAAAAGACACGAGAAGAAGACAAAACATGATGTTAAAGCATTAGAGTATTTTATTTCACAAATATTTTATGATTGTAAACTAAGTGAATATATACCATTTATACATTTTGGTCTAACATCTCAAGATATTAATAGTACAGCGAATATATTATCAATGAAAGATGCAATTGTCATGGTATTAATACCAAAGTTAAATGAAATACAAGATACATTAAATAAATATAGTAAAGAAATGTCAGATGACATTATGTTATCATTCACACATGGTCAATCTGCAGTTCCTACAACAATGGGAAAGGAGTTATACGTATTTAAATATAGATTAAGAGAACAAATAAGTAATTTAAATAATATGAAATATACAACAAAATTTGGGGGTGCAGTTGGTAATTTTAATGCTCATTATTTTGCATATCCAGATATAAACTGGGAAGAATTTGCAGATAATTTTATAAAAAATGATTTTTATATAGATAGGGAAAAATTTACAACACAAATAAGTAATTATGATAATATATGCAATATATTGAATTTATTTAAAACGATAAATAATATAATTAACGATTTAAATATAGATTGTTGGTTATATATTTCAAAAGGATATTTAATACAAAGGGTAAATGAAAGTGAAACAGGTTCATCAACAATGCCACATAAAGTGAATCCAATTAATTTTGAGAATAGTGAAGGGAACATTTGTATAGCGAATTCATTAATAGACGGAATTACAGGGAAATTATCAGTATCAAGACTTCAACGTGATTTAACAGATAGTACAATATTAAGAAATTTAGGTGTGTTATTTGGTTATAGTTTAGTATCATATAATTCTACACTTGAAGGATTAAAAAAAATAAGAATAAATAAAGAAAAGTTAGACAAGGAATTAAATGATAATACAATAGTATTATCCGAAGGGATACAAACTATTATGAGGAAACATTTAATAAAAGATTCGTATGAAACGGTAAAAGAAATAGTTAGAAAAGAGAATGAATTAGATAACAAAACGATAAAAAATTTTATATCAACATTACCAGAAGGAGTAAAAAAAGATTTAGAAAATATAGATATTAAAAATTATAGAGGTAATAGTTCAAGATTTATTTCTTAGATTTTTTAGTTTTATTTTTTTTGTTCATTTTTTTACTAGATTTTGTTTTACGTTTTTTTGCTCCACCTTTCTGACTTTTATCTTCAACTTTATCAATTTGTATACCTAAATTTGAAGAACCATCTTTAAATAATTCTTCAGCAATAACAAGGAATAAATTATATTTTCTTAATCTAGCATTAAGTGCACCTTTTTCAGTATCAGTTATATTAGGATTTGCACTTATATTTTTTTTTGCGACATTAATTTCTTCTTCAATGCCAGACTTAGAACGTATATAAATAGTTTGCCATGTTCTTTTAAAATCGTCACTATCATTACTAGAAGTTTTTTCCCATAAATTAATAATACTCATTAAATTAGCGTTTGTTTCTTTAATTTTTTCAAGTAATTTAGTTTCAGGTATTGGATTAGATCCGGCATTTAAATTAAACTCATCTAATTTAGGTTTAATGTTCGGATTACTAACAACAAAGTCTATAAATTTTGCATCAAAATTATTTATAGAAGTTTGTTCTTTGCGTGGGGGGTTATTATTAATATTTATGGGAGGTTGTAGTGGTTGATTGAAATTTGGTTGTTGATTAAAAATTGGTGGTGGTGGCAGTTGTTGTTGTACTAAAATAGGTTCTTCAAGTGGATTTTCAGGTTCATCATCATCTTCTTCATCAGGAGGTTCAATTAATAATCTATCTCCAGTAACTTTCCAGTAAGATGTAATGGGGTCATCACCTGACATATTTTTTTCAATTAATAAACCTAACTTTTGATCATAATGTTTACACTTAAATTCAGAAATATTTTCATCTGTAACTTCACCTTTTAAAAAATCAGCCATTACATAAATTGTTGCAGCTTTTTTAAAAGTTTCAGGGTCTTGTTTAATGGATATGCCTGTATTCATAACAAGAGGAATAATAGAATTACAACCATCAGTAATTTGTTCACCAGAAACGAATTTTTTATAAATTCTCTCAAAAATATCATTGATATATTTACATGTAGGACCTATTTTAGTGCGAGTATTATGTGGACAATAAAGAGTATATTCTTCTTTTAAGTATTGATTATCTATTAAATCAGATAAAAGTTGATTACTTGAAGAACCTTTGTCACCCTGTTTTGGGTTAAAACTATTAAAAGCGTTTTTTACTCTCATAAATTCACTTTCGGATGAAATGTCTGACCTTTTTCCTTGTTCATTTATAGTTTGTTTTGCGGTTTCAAGTTCTAAATCTAATTGTTTAGTTAATTTAATTATTTTTTTTGGAATACTGTTTTCAACATCAAAAGAAAACAATGAATTTAAATCACTTTTGTACTCAGAACTCTGTAATTTATCTAGCTGTTGTTTCAATTTCTCAATCTCTGCTTTTAATTGTTTTTGTTTAGTTTTTAATTTATCAATATCGGCATTATCATTATCATTAGATCTTAGTCTGTGTTTGAGTTCGTCTTCTTTCATAGTTGATAAACCTTTTATTTGTTTTTTTAAAATGTTTAGTTCATTTAACTTTATTTTTTTTTGTTGGTTTAGGTCCTCTAATAACTCTTTATCAAAAGAAGAACTAGATATATTAGTTTTAGTATATGGTGGTTCTGGAAGTTCTTTATATTCTTCGTCATCCTGTTCTATATCTTCATCTGTAACTCCTTTTTCATTTACATTTTTTTTTTGGTCTTTTCTAAGTTGTGCTGCATTATCACCAGTGACGCTAGTTTCACCAGTGACACTAGTAATTTCACTCATATCATCTGCAAGAGCATCCGCCGTACGATAACTTTCATCTTCATCTTCATCCTCATCCTCATCATTAAATTGTTCATCTACATTCTGGTTGGTAGACGGTACTCTTCTTGGTTGAGAAAGGGAACTCAAACATTGTTTAGGAGCCAATATAGTTTTTTCAAGAGATTTTAAATGAGTAATAAAAATTTTGATATTAGCTAATCTATTATAATTCCTACAAATTTCATCATCATAGACAACATTATATATTTCATCAACAGAATAAGAAAATTTGTTGCCTGGAATTTCAGCTTCATTAAAACAAAATTTAATATAATCAATATTTTTTAGTTCATCTATATTTTTTGTTGCATAAAATGATTTATCATTACATATATCAATGCCTGGGTCTTCTTTTTCATCATACATATAATAAATCATACCGTCATACTCATCAATCCAGGTTATAAGATTATTTAATATAGTAGGATTAATTTTGATTTGTTCATTTGCTTCTGTGAATAAAGTATTAATTCTTTTTTTAAACGTTTGTGTAGATATTTTTGTATCAACACTAATTCTCAAAGTGATATGATTTAAATAAAGAATAGATAAAAAAGAATTTTTAAATTTATCACTAAATTTTTTTTGTTTAAAAGAATTAACATATTTATCAGTTTCTTCGTTTTTTGGTATACCAGAAAAAGGCATAAATAATTTTTCATAAAAGGTTAAAAAAAGTTTTATGATGTTATCTGCAACATCGCCGATAATTAAATCATATTCATTAAGTATTTTATCAACATATTTAGATAATAACCAATTATAAAAAACATGATATTCTTTAATAACTTTACTATAATCAGGGTGGTTTAATACATCATCTAACCAAATAAGTCGTGCGAATGTGTAAATTTCACCACGGTTTTTAATATAAGAGTATTTTGAATCATCTTTTAATGTCTCAATTATACGACTTTGTGTATCCCATCCGAAAAAATGTCCTGGTTCACCATGTTGAATTATTTCTAATGAATCAATAATATTATTAGTAGTAGGAAAAGTTACAGGAAAAAGAGTTCTTAACGTTATTAATACATTATTGCGTATAATAGTATTTTTACATGAACTACAAAGACAATTTGCATTATCATTACTAATTTTTATTCCTGTGGGATTTCCACTACTTTCATTTGCTAATTTTCCATTTGCGTAAATTATTAATTTTTCATCATTAAATATAGTGTTATAAACATCGGTTGTATCTAAATCATCAAAGAAATCAGGTGTATATAAAGAATTAGTACAAATAAATGGTAAATCATTAAGTTTATTTTTAAGAGACATAACTTCTTTTTCAGTACTATGAATTGTTTGATTAGAAAATGTAATTTTGGCTAGTTTTTCTTCTTCATCATAAAAATTTGTTAAAAATTTTATTTTTAAAGGAATTGTAGATATAGAAGTTGACATTTTATAATATATATATTATAAATATTATAAAACAACTTATTATTTAAAAAATCTTGTATTAACTGGTAATAGTTTTGTTTCAGTGGTAATTTTATTATCAGGTGTAGAAAATCTATTAGGTATTTTTTGTGAATTAAAACCATGCAATGTTTTAAAATTAGAAATCATATCATTAACAGAATTGTTATGAATATTATTATCTTTAAAACCAGCTAAATTACTAAAATTTTCCATACACTTTTCCATAGTCTCTTGTGCTTTTTTTTGTACTTTAGAAGTATAAGCAGTCTTATCACTTAAAACTTCTTTTGCATTTTTACATTTTTCATTATCACTTTCTTTAGACAGCGAATCATTAGTGCCTTTAACCATATCTAAATCACGTTGTGCGCTTTTTCTAGCAGCGATTGCTTTAGAACCTGTTTCTTGAGCTTTTTCAAGGTCTTTTTCAAGGCGTTTAGCATCAGATTTTAATGTACCAATTTCTTGATTAGCCATTTCAAGTTGTTTTTTGGCAGAACTTAATTCACCCTTTTCCATATCACAGGCAAAAGCTTCTTTTTGTATATATAATAAATCATCTCTTAAATAATATGATAAAGAGATAACAAAAACAAAAATCAATAGGGAAACAGAATTAAATGTTATCATCATTAAGATAATAAGTATAATCTGAATAATATTATTGACAAGTTTAAATGTTCCGCTAAAATTATCATCCATCTCATAATGTTTAGACAAAAGTGAATAAATAGATATATAAATAAATGCGACAACAAATAATGTATTTTTATTTTTCTTAATGCTATTTATAATATTCATTATAATATTTATTGAGAAATAATAAAATAAATATAATCTGTATATTTTTTAAGTAAATATAATATAACTAAGCATGTCTTTATTAAATCAAGCATCATCGTGGGATACAAATGAACAAAAGAAAAAAAGAAAGTCTACAATAAAAACTTCAAATGTAGAACCCTTTGTAGATTTATCAGAGTCGTTAAAAGAAGTAAAGCAAGATAATATGGATAGAACAGAGAAAATACATAAAATGATAGATAATATGAAAGGGGCAGAAGATAATGAAGAGGATGAAATGATTGAAAATTATACTACAATGCCAAATCCCATGTTACAACATAAATCTGATCAAGATTTACAAACAAAAAGAATAATTGATCCTAGTTATAATATTAATACTAATAAATTTCATGCTAATCAAAAATCCGGTGAAAATTTAAGTAATTATCAAACTATATATGAACCAGCTCAATTAAAATTTAATTTTGAAGAAGGTTATTCAAATATGAATAGCAACCCTAATCATAATGATAATGATTTATTAAAAAAAATAAATTACATGATAAATTTATTGGAGGAACAACAACACGAAAAAACAAATAATATTACTGAAGAATTTATATTATACTCATTTTTAGGAATATTTGTTATATATATCGTCGATTCATTTTCTAGGAGCGGAAAATATCGTCGATAATTAGCATAAATTACAATTATCATACATATATTTATAATATATATATGATTTCGAATATAGTATTTTTTATTATTGTTATTATTTTAATAGCATTGATTTATTACAAATTAATTAAAACAAAAAGATATAACACCGATATATTATCAAGGAAAAAAACATTATCTATTCTCTTAAGTAATAATGACAATTATTATTCAAAATTTAGTGATATAGATTTAAAAGTACGAAATGTTCAAAATGTAAATGAATATAAAAATAAAATTAAAAATTGTGTTTGTGAACCAGAAAATTTAATAAAAAATAAAATATTAAAAGCGGTTGATAATGCAGATTATAAATTAAATAAATTAATTAATATTCATAATGGAAATTATAAACATATAGATTTAAACAAATTATATAATATTAAATGGAAAATAGGTTTTGTTTGTAATCATGATTATGAACAAGGATTACCACATACAAGAGGTTCTGCAATAATTATGCCAATTGATATAATATATAAAAAATCAATAAATACTTTATCAGAAACATTGATACATGAAAAAGTACATGTTTATCAAAAACTTTTCCCAAAAGAAACAGAGAATTATTTAAAAATGAATAACTTTAAAAAAATTAAAAAACGTGAAGATAGTGATAACATTCGTGCTAATCCTGATATGGATGACAATATTTATACAGATGGTAATATTATTTATAAAGCTAGTTATTTACCTAATGCAGTAAATATAACAGATGTTAGAATTTATAATAATGACCAAAAATTTGAACATCCTCACGAAAATATGGCTATTATTTTAGCAGATGCAACTAATCATTTATAATTTAAATTGAGTTTAGGTCTATTAAACAGCCAATCTTTATGTGGGTCTAACATTAAATGATTATAGTTTGTATTTTTTTTCTCTATATCACTATAATTTTCATATTGTGTAACTGTTAATGGATATAATAAATACCAATTATCTTGAAGTTGCAACTGTTTCCAATATATATCTATAGCAAATTGTTTTGTATTACCAGTTGTTAATAATTTATTTATGCCTGTTCTAAAATTATTTAATAATGTTGCATAATATTTTTTTTTTACAATATAACCTGTAGTTGTTTGACAATTAGTTATTTTTAAACAATAATCATCTATTTTTTCATATGGTTTTACAACATTACCCCCAATTATTAATACATCCCAATTTTTTATTTTTTTTTCAAAAAAATCTAAGCTTCTTTTTAATACATAGGGATCTAAAAATGTTATATCATCTTCACATATAAATATTTGTTCATAATCATTTTCTATAGCTAATTCTAAACATTTTATATGGCTCATTGTACAACCTACTGCACCATCTTTTGTTTGTATTGCATTAAATATATTTGGTTTAATATTTAGTTTTTCAAATTCTGCATTTACGTGTTCCAATCTATCCTGTCTAGTTTTTAAATTAATAACAAATGTATGCTTTAATAGCTCCATATTATTATAATATAATATTATTTTTAAGTTGAAAAACAATTAAATAAATATCTTAATAGTCCACCTGAAGATTTTTTCTGTTTAATTACTTCATTTTTATTTTCAAAATATTCAGCATATGCCTGTTGTTTACTTTCATCTTTTACAAATACTGCAGAGGTTCTTCTACTTGAAAACATTTTTTATATATTATAAATAATATATAAAAAAATATTAAGGTTCAATTATTAATAAAATGATAATTACCTTGTTTTCCGTATAATTTGGAATACTACATATAAACCGATTACTGTTAATCCACCAAAAAAAAGTTGATTTATTTTACTTTCTTTTAATATATCATTTAAATTATGACTATCTGCGTTTATATTTTCTAATTGTACAACTTCTATTTCTTCTTTGTCATCAGTTTCATCAAAATCTCTGATTAATGCTTGGTAATTGCCATCACTACTTTTTTTCATAGTTATTGTTTTTTCATTATCAAAACTTATATTCTTAAATTTTTGATTTCCTAAATTATTAAATAAACTATTATAATTATGACCCTTTAACATTATTATAAATAGTATTTATATTAAAAATTTTCATTGAAATCGAATACATTCCCTTCTACGGTTTTATTAGCTAATGAATATTCTGAATTTGTACGTTCAAAAAAGTTCACTTTTGTTTCAACACTAATTAATTCCATAAAATCAAAAGGATTTGTAGAATTATATATTTTATCGTAACCTAACTGTAATGATAAACGGTCGGCAACAAATTCTATATATTGGCTCATTAATTTAGAATTCATTCCAATCATTCTACATGGAATTGCTTCTATAATAAACTCTTTTTCAATTTCTACTGCTTCTTTTATTATTTCATGAATTCGTTTTTTACTTAATTTTTTATTTAATTTAGAATATAGTAATACTGCAAATTCTGTGTGAAGAGCTTCATCTCTAGATATTAATTCATTTGAAAATGTTAATCCTGGCATAAGACCACGTTTTTTAATCCAATATATAGATGCAAAACTAGATGAAAAGAAGATGCCTTCTACTACAGCAAATGCTACTAATCTCGCTGCAAAAGAACTACGTTTATCATCAATCCATTTTTTTGCCCAATCTGCTTTTTTTGCAATACAAGGAAAATTTTCTAATGCATTAAATAGTTTGTTTTTTTCATCTTTATCTGATATATATGTATCTATTAATAGACTATACATTTCTGAATGAATATTCTCCATCGCTATTTGAAAGCCATAAAATGCTCTCGCTTCAGCCAATTGAACATCACCCATAAAACGCATTCCTAAATTCTCCAATACAATCCCATCCGATGCCGCAAAAAATGCTAATACCATACTTATAAAATTCTTTTCATCTTTTGTTAGTGTTTTCCAGTCATTTAAATCTTTAGATAAATCACATTCTTGTGGTACCCAAAAACTATCGACAGATTTTTTATACATTGTCCATATGTCATGATCTTTTACAGGAAACATTACATAGCGTGATGCGTCAGGTGTTAATAAAGGTTCAGTATTTGTAGTCTCAGACATTTATTCTAAAATGACTATAGAAGAATATAATATAATAATATTATCAAAAAATTTTTATATTATTATAAAAATCTTTTTATTGTTTTATAACGCACAATTATAAATAGCAGTGTATTATCCTTTGTACATCTAATGGTAAATTATTAAATATGTTTTTATAACCTATTAATTCTTGTATATGTAATAAAACTAATAATTTATCTTTTAAAGCATAATACAGTTTCTTTTTAGTTATATTTGGGTCTTTTACGTAATTTTGTATTTTATTTATTCTTAATTTATTAATTATTTTTTTTTTAGTTAAATTATTATTTTTTTCCATTTATATATATTATAAATATATTTTTTTACACCATATATGGTTTTAAAATAAATATATGCTAAAATTTTTGTTAAAAATAAAATATGAATAATAATTATGAAGAACAATTGTTTAGACATGTCTGTGAACCCTCTTCCTCAAGCTAACCATAAATCTGAACCGAAAAAACGTGGTCGTAAGCCTAAGCGACAATCAGAAAAAGATTTATTGGATACTTATTATTCTGATATGGGAATTACTAAAGAGAAAAAAAATAATAACAACAGTTATGCATGGGATTATGAATATTTATCTAATCAGGAAAAGCTTGATTTTGAAAATAAATTTACTAAACCAAAGAATGATTCACAGAAAAATTATTTTAATCTATTAAAAAATAAAAATAAAAAAATTTTAATAGCAACTGGTCCTGCTGGTACGGGCAAAACATTATTTGCGACTGAAATAGGAATTAAAAATTTTTTAACTACTAAATATGAAAAAATTATTTTTACAAGACCAAGTGTTAGTGTGGATGAGGACTTAGGCTATTTACCTGGAACATTAGAAGAAAAAATGGCTCCATGGGTTAGACCAATATATGATATTTTATATAATTTTTTATCTGCAAAAGAGATAACAACTCTTATTGAAGAAAAATATATAGAGATTGCACCACTTGGATACATGAGAGGAAGAACCTTTAAAAATTCATGGATTATAGCAGATGAAATGCAAAATTCAACTGTTTCTCAAATGAAAATGCTATTAACCAGGTTGGGTGAAAATAGTCGTGTTATTATAACTGGTGATTTAGACCAACATGATAGAAAAGATAATATAAATGGTTTAGAAGATTTTTTAAACAAATTTAAAAAAAAACGTTCAAGTAGTATTTCTAGTGTTGAATTTAATAATAATGATATACAAAGAGAACAGGTAGTTCAGGAAGTTCTTGATATATATTCAAATGAAGATATCCCTGAAACATATTTAGATTGTAGTGGAAATAATTTATAAAAATATTTATATAATAATATTATATAACAATATGGCTAAAAAAAACTTCGGAGGATTTAATAAATTTTTAACCAATAACTATGCTCTATATTTATTCGCATTTTTATCTTTTATTGATATTTGGAACCATTTAAGAACAAATGATACACAAAGTTTATTTGTATTTATTATCACTGCTTATTTGACATCAATGTCTACGGATAATGTTACTGTTATGCTTATAATAGGTTTAGTAGCATCTAATATATATAAAACTACAACAGAAGGGTTTTATGATGAATCAGATTTAATGGAAGATGGAACTGATGAACAAGAGAATGAAGAGGAAGCATTCAAAAATAAAGGTGATGATAGTGATGATGAAGGTGATAGTGATGATGAAGAAGAAGCAAAAGTTGAAACAATATCTAATAAAAGTCCCAAAAATGTATCAAAAAATGAAGTAAAAGATGCAAAAGAATTAGCTGATGTTCAAACCCAATTACTTAACAATTTAAAAGAAATGACACCTCTTATTCAAAAGGTAGAAGGATTTGCAGATAAATACAAAGATAATGTTAGTAATGAAAATGTAGAAAAATTGATTAAGACATTAAGTTCAAAAAAATAAATAAATTGTCATTTAAATCAAATTATATGTTGTAATTATATTATATAACATATAAATGTCAAATTTTTTAATTAAAAATAATGAAAATATTATAAAATTCTTAGGATTAATTTGTATTTTTTTCATTTTAGATATAATAAATGATTATCATTATACAAACATAATATTAAAATTTATTGATGAACAATTAATACATTTAGGTATTAAAAAGAAAAAATTACAGAAGGAAGGTTTTGCCTTCGGTGCTCCTTTCTCTGCACCGGCATTACCTATTAGTATTGCAACACAAATAATGATGGTTCTTGCAGTAGCATTTATTGGTCTTGCTAGTAAATGGGTAATAAAATTAGGTATTAGTATTGGAGAAGCTATTTATGGTGGTTTAATGACTGCTATATTTGGTTCATTTGAAATAGCACAAGGTATACCACATTTAATTATTTTTTCTATTTATTTAATTAGATGGTTTGTTGATCATATCATTTGTGCATTTAAAATGATGTTTTCATTACCAACTTGTATTATTTTTTATATCTTTAATTTAATTGGTCAATTAATATATTTACCTTTTAGAGCTATGTGGTTCTTATTATGGCTTTGTGGTGTTGATGAGATATATAATTATGAAAAAAAAGCCTGGGATAAAATTTGGGATTTAGATATTTGGGTTTTTAAATCTATGATACCAATTTTTGGCGATGGTGTACATTTTGCTGCATGGCCAAAAAGTATAAGACAAAAATGTTTTAGTTGCGTAAGATTAAAAATGGGTGCCGTCGGCGATAAATTCATGCCTGTTGGTGATAGATTTGGTAAGAAATTACCAAAAGCTGTTAAACCACATGTTAAAACTATGGGCAAAGGTTTTATGGGCATTATTGACTCTTTCACAAAATTCCCTTAATATAAAGTATATATTTTTATATTTAAAATATATAATGCCGAGAAAAAACATAAGTGCTGGTGGAAATAATACATATAATTTTTTATTTATTATAATTATTATTGTTTTAACTTATATTCTATACGTTATTAATAATAAAAACATTATTGTTTTACCACAACAACAACATATAATACATCCTAATTTAGGAAAAAGCGATAGTGATTGTAATAAAAAATTTAATAATATATGTAATCCTCCTTTAAAAAAAAATGAATATGTAGATGAAATGAGAGATAATAAAAGCAAATATGCGGACCTTGTACCTATCAATATTGAAACCCGTTCCACTAATAGTGAATATCAACAAGTAGGTATTTTAACTCAAAATAAATCTGGTACCAATGATAATTTAATTCTACCTCTTATGGGAAGAAGATTAATGATGGGTCGTGATAAATGGCAATATTATTCTATGTCTAATACCGGTCATCTTAATTCTAAATTGCCTATTAATATAAATGGTAAATCTTGTACCAGCGAATATGGTTGTGAACCTTTATATAATGGTGATACTGTATATGTTGAAGGATATAATGATTTATTTAAGGTAACTAAATATGAAAATGATACATTAAGATATTTACCTTCTATTTAGATAAAGATAATATGCAATTATTTAATCTGTTTAATTTATATATATAAATTAAATGGCAAATAATGGTAATAATCATTTTGATATAGCAGGTGGCTCTAAAACTAATGGTAGATCATATACACCTCCTGCTAATACTACAGCTATGTTTTTCGATTATCCAAATACTGCTTTTAGTGGTGCTGAAATTAATAAAATGAATATGAATCAAGGTGATGATAACAGTAAAAAACATATTGTTGCACAATATAATAATCCTAGTGCTACTCCTAATTTTATTATGAGCAATACTAATAATTATAAAGCTACAAAAATATACATTACAAAACTTATTCATAATGTTATTCCAGGACTTACTGAAGAAAGTAATGCTCTTGAAGAAAATGGTAAACCTGTTGTAATAGGTGAACTTATTGTTGAACATGAACCTTTGTCCAGTGGTAGTCAAAAATTATATTCTTGTTTCTTTTTAAAAGAAGATACTAGTGGAGCAGTTAATAACATAGATGCACTTATATCTATGTCTAATGACACTGAACAAGGGACTAGTAATGAATTACATATTGGAAGAAATCTTCCACAAAATAATGATAATACCAGATCTAGTGCTGTTAGTTATAACAGTAATAATAATAAAGTTGTTATTAATTTCTTACCTGCAAGTATAAACACTGAAAGTGTAAATATTGTTAAAGATTTAACTTATGATATGTCTGACCATTTTTTGGGGACAGCTGAAGCCTTAACTAAAGATAAAACCGGCATTACTGATAATTATATTGTTCATGGAATGACAAGTGTCGTTAATTCTACAAGTGTAGACCCTACTTCTAGTTCTAATAACATGCCTAGTATGGGTCCCAATAGTGATTATTATCTTGACTGTAATCCCGCTGGTGAAAGCAAAGAAACTATCGCCACTTACAATATACCTATTAATAGTGAATATACTAAAGGTGCTACAATGACACAAGCTAGTCAAACTATTATGAATTTTATTATTTTTGGTGTTATTATAGTCGCTGCATATGCTATTGTTCCACAAGTATATTTTCTTATTGTATTTGAAAATTTTATAAAGAAAACATATAATGGTAAACCAACAGATACTGCAACCGCAGATGGTGTTCGTTTGTTTGACTGGAGCATACTTGTTATTTTAGCATCTTTTCTAATTATGGTATTATTCTCTTCTGAAGATTATGGTGTTATGGGTTTAATTTATGGGATATTCTTTACAGGATTATCTTGTATTTCTGTAATAAATTCTAAAATGTCTGATGGAAACTTTATAAACGTTGTAAATTATAAACATGGTGATTTAGCTAGCTATGCTAATCCTATTCATTTAGATGGTGAAAAATTTAATTTATTAAAATTTTTAGGTCAAATTGTATTTTTCCCCCTTCGTAATCCTGCATGTATAGCAGCGGTACTCGTTACCTTAGGAATATATCTTCTTTATAGATTTGACCCAGCACATGTTTTTTCTAATAAGGATGATAAAAAACAAAAAGATACTTTTTATGGAGAAAAATTCTTTAATAATCAAAAAGGACGAGCTATTCTGGATATTTTATTAGTTTGGACCATACCATCTGTTGTTCTTTATATCACAGGAATAGGGGCAGAAAGATCTGCAAAAGTTAGTCCAGTTATCTAAAATAAAATATACAAAATTGATTTAAAATTATATGTTATAATTATAATAACATACAATGTCTAGTTTAAAACCAATTATTAAATGGAGTGGTGGTAAATCAGATGAACTTACTAAGATAATACCACATATACCAGAAAACATTTCTACTTATTTAGAACCATTTGTTGGTGGCGGAGCAGTATATTTTCATGTAAATCCAAATAAAGCAGTTATTAATGATGTTCATAAAGAATTAATCGATTTTTATCAATCTATAAAAAATGGTAATTCAGATAAAATTTATAATTTTATGAATAATCATCCAAATGACGAAGACACCTATTATAAAGTTAGGTCATTTAATTTTAATGAAAAAATACAAAATTGTGATATTTGTTGCCTAGATAAAAATTTTGATGATTATTATATTTTTAGAAGAGGAACTAAACAGGATTTATGGTCATGTACAGATTGTTGGAAAACGAATAAAAATACATTATATGATGCATTATGGAAAGCCACATATTATATTAATGATATAGAAACTGATTTTGAAGATGATTATGAAGAAAAAGTTTATATTCAAGAATATAAATGTAAAAATTGTCATTATATAACTAGAAACGATGACCCAGATTGTAATGAATGCAATTCAAAATATTGTATGCTTGCCCTACCAAATATAGTTTTATGTGAAAATACAGATTGTGATAGATACCCTGATGATTGGGATTTTGATGAAAATACTGAAGAAAATTATGAAGAAGGTCAATGGAAAAAATGTACTATATGTGATGGTTATTTTGATGATGATGGTATGAGTGATATTTTATATATTGAAGAAGCGCCAAATTATAAAAAAAGTAGTTGCAATTTATGTGGCAAAAATCAAAATATAGTTCAAATGAAAGGAAATGGACAATATCTTTGTGGAAATGCATGTGATGAAAGTGATGATGATATGGAGTATGAAGATCTACAAGAGATAGAAAATAATAATAAAAAAAAATTAGATAATGCCAAACGTTTCTATTATTTAAGAAAAACATGTTATAGAGGCATGTTAAGATACAATAAAAAAGGAGAGTTTAATATACCATTTGGACGCTATAAAACTTATAATTATGAAGAAATTAAAAATAAAGAATATGAAATTTTGTTAAAGCGAACAGAAATACTTAACAATAGCTTTGAATATATATTTGAAAATTATAATGATGAAAATAACTTTATGTTTTTAGACCCTCCTTATGATAGCGAATTTACTGATTATGGTTATTGTACATTCGGAAAGGATGAACAACGAACTCTTGCGAAATGTTTTAAAGAAACTAAAATTAAATGTTTAATTATTATTGGAAAAACACCATTTATTGAAGAATTATATAAAGATTATATTGTTGGCGAATACGATAAAAAATATAGATTTAAACTACATTCCGGTAGAGTTGGTGATGAAATTAATACAAAACATCTTATTATTAAAAATTATTAAAACATATTGTTTATTTTTTTTCCTACTGATTTAAAATAGTTATAGTAATCTTCTTCACTCCATTCAAAATTTATATTTTTTAGAAAATCTTCAATATGATCTACTTTTACTCCATTCTCCTCGCAACTATTTATGTGTGATAACGTTTTACTTAATATTTTTCTTGAATATACTGACCAATTAAGTATGCCACAATCTATTTTATAATCTGGATACTTATCTTCTAAAAATGGCACTATATCCTGTTTCACCTTCTCAAATGTCGCTGGCAATTTCTCTGTATCTAATTCTAAATTTCCTTTACATTCACGAATATAAATTATTTTATTATTATTATCCTTCCATGCTAAATCTATATCTTTTTTCTTATTGCCCACATTCTGTACACCACACTTTATTAATTCTATATTCGGTGATATTTTTATCATCTCCTTAAACATCTCTTCCCCTACTTTCCCCATTTTTATTGATACACTCTGTTGACTTGCTTGTGACCCCCATAGCAAATATTTTAATGACCCTGGTTCTGTCATTGTTACCCCATCTTTTATTATTTTATCTACACAATTATTTACACTTCTTTTTACATTACAAATTTTTAACTGTGTTTCCAAAGACATTCTTAACATATTATGATATAAATAATATGTTAAAAAAATCATTCAATTTTATTCAAAATTATAAACATAATAATTGTCCTCCTGCATCTTTTATACATTCATTCGATTTACATTGCATATCATATTTACATGGTGTATTAGTATCTAAATTTATTGTTTTTATTTTATCTATCTCTAATTCATGTAGTTCTTTAATAACCATAAAATTCTCTGTATTCTTTATATTTTCTCCATGATTTGCTACTACTATTATTATTAATACTAGTAATATACAATATATGATTGTTGTATTTTTAAACATAAAATATATATTATAATGCTATTTTATGTTTATATTAAAGATGCACCTTTTACATCTGTACTTGATGATACATATGGTGTTGTTTTATAATTCATTCTTGTTCCTAAACCTACCGGTGCCATATTATTTACAATCTCTCTCTCTAATGAATTAATTCCTAATAATTGTGTAAATGCTTCTGTAACTGTTGCTCCCCCACTTGTATCTGTTGTTCCAACATCACCTTGTGCCATTGCGGCGGCTGCTGCTAATTGTGATTGTGCAGCTGCTGTATTTTGCAATACAGCACTTTGTTGTAATGATGGCGATGCAGCCAAATTTTCACTTTCTGCTACATTTTGCAATGCATCACCCTGTTGTGCACCCAAATTTGTACTTTCTGCTACATCAGCAGCAGCATTTGCTACATCAGCAGGATTTACAAGTGAATTTCTTGTTTCCATTTGATCTTCATATCCTTCAGTTCCTAAACCCGAATCACCATCTTCATATTCTTCATCATTTTCAAAACCCTCTATATCTTCAAGTTCTCCATCATTAAATCCTTCAATTACGTCTTCTATTTCACTGTCATTAAATCCTTCTAATAGACCTTCAAGTTCATCGTCATTTAATCCTTCAATCATATTAAAAAATGCTTCTTCCTTTTTTTCGGCTTTATCATTATTCGCTAATATATCATCATAATTATATTCGTTAGCCCTCTTCAATAATTCATATATTGCGAAAATGTACAATACTGTTACAATTACATGAGCATTATAAAACATATATATTAATGACCCAAATATAAGAACCGCCGCAAAAGGTGATTTAAAAATAAACAATAAATCTATAGGTGCATCAAATGAACCTAATACATATATTGATAACAATATTGAAATTCCAAATTCTATTTTTGATAAACCATAATACATATTATTATATAATCTTCTTATATATTTTAATTGATAGAAAATTGATTTTTATGTCCTAAATTATTTTATATTAAAATATAATGGATAATGTTAGAAATAATTCATATCTTGGTAAAAAAGGTTACACTATCCCAAAATCTATACTTAATCATGAAGAACTTGAATTTATTAAAAATGACCTTTTTATGAAACCATTCACAACTATTAAAATTAAAGATGACAATGACCCTTTTCCCGCATATAGAGAAAATGATAATAAAATATATTTACCCAGATTTTATGGTATTAATCGTTACGGTTTACCAAATATATCACAAATTCAAACTGGCATTGATATTTCATTAGAATTTAAAAAAACATTAAGAGATTATCAAATTAATATTGTTAATACTTATCTTAATTATGTTAATACTCCTATTTGTAATAATTCTTCTTATAATGGCAATGGTGCTATTCTTGAAGTACCCTGTGGACGAGGTAAAACTGTTATGGCTTTAAATATTATATCAAAACTCTCTAAAAAAACACTTATTATTGTTCATAAAGAATTCCTTATGAACCAGTGGATTGAAAGAATCAATGAATTCTTGCCTTCTGCTACTATCGGTAAAATACAAGCTGATATTTGTGATGTTGATAATAAAGATATTGTTATTGGTATGGTACAAACTTTATATTCTAAACTTTTGCCCGACCAAATTGTTTCTCAATTCGGTTTAACTGTTATTGACGAAGTACATCGTATCGGCAGTGAACAATTCTCTAAAACTTTATTTAAATGTATTACCCCTTATATGTTAGGTATATCTGCTACCGTTGAAAGAAAAGATAAACTAACTAATATCCTATATATGTTTATAGGCGACCGTATTTATAAAGAAACCAATCGTGATTCTGACAATGTTGTCGTGCGCTCTATTAATTATAAATCTAATGATACCGATTTTAATGAAGTTGAATATGATTTTAGAGGCAACCCAAAATATAGCACTATGATTTCTAAATTATGTAATTTCGGAAGACGTTCTGATTTTATTGTTTCTATCACTAATCATCTTATTAATGAAAATAATGATAAACAAATTATGATACTCGCACATAATCGCAATCTTCTTACCTATATTTTTGATGCAATCACACACTTTAATTTCGCTACTGTCGGTTATTATGTCGGTGGAATGAAAAAAAAAGACCTTGACCTCTCTGAAACTAAACAAATTGTTCTTGCTACATATGCTATGGCTGCTGAAGCTCTTGATATTAAAACTTTGTCTACTTTAATTATGGCAACCCCTAAAACTGATATTACTCAATCTATCGGACGTATCCTACGTGTTAAAGGTAATAATCCTATTGTTATTGATATTATTGATTCACATGAACCTTTCCAAAAACAATGGTTACAACGCAAACGTTATTATAAAAAAAATGATTACTTTGTTTATAATATTGATTCTGATAAATATATTGATATGATTGATACCCCTTGGAATATTTCTTATGACCCCGCTAACAAAAAAACTGATAAAAAAACTAAATCTAAATGTTTAATTCAAATTTAAGCCAAAATTAATGCTATTGTGCATATAGATTGTATCATTGATAACAATTTACTTGTATTTGTTATCGGTACTATATCACCATATCCTAATAGTGTCCCTGTTGTTATGCTAAAATATAACCTATCATATAATTGTTGTGATATTGTCGGTTTTAAACTCTCTATTGTTATATCCGTTTTATATACATCCTTTTTTGCTTTCTTTGTCTCTTTATCTATTATTTTCTCTTCTTTTTGTGTTTTAAATTCTATCGGATCCAATGGTTTAAATACTACATTTGTTTTTAATGATGTATTCTTCTCTTCTCCTTCCTCCTCCTTCTCATCTTCTATTGTTGAAAAATTCTCTACTAATTCTTTCTTTACCATATCCTTTACTACCTCATTCCTTATTTCCTCTCTATATTTATTTACGCCACTAAAGTGTTTGTCATCTAATAATAAATATAAAAATGAAAATATTATCATACATAATATTAAAAAATATACTTTATTCCGTTTTAATACTGATAAGCTTTTAAACACATCATATAATGGTTTAAATATATTCGCCATATATTATATATCTTTATTTTTTTATAAATATAATATATTTTTATTATATTTATTCTGATTAACCATTTTTCTTTTCCCCTCCACCGAAGGCACCAAAACAGCCAACACCTGTACAAGTGGCTGCTACATTAGTGCCACTACCAACACCGGTACTGGCCTGATTAAACCCTTTTACTTCTTCTTCTTTATTATTATTATTATTATTATTTGCTGTTTTTGGTGGTGGCTTTGAAACTTGTATTGAACCTGATGACCCAGGTTTTAATGGTAACATAATTGGTGAAAAAGGTATCTCATCTTCACCTGGATTTAATATTTTTGCTAATTCTTGTACTACTCTCTTGTATTCCCTATCTGGGAAATTATCTGGAGGTGTAAATACATATTTTACTACATCATCATAGTCATTATCTATATTATTTACTTCTTTTATAGCTTCTATTGCAGCTATTAATCTTCCTGGTATATCTATTTTTATTTTTATAAAATGAGGTTTACTTAATCTTTCACTATATTTCCTTATATTGGCTAATGTTTTATTTTCCCCCCCACCAAAGCTACCAAGAACCGCCGACAAAGTGGATGCTACATTAGTGCCAGTACCAACACCGGTACTGGCCTGATTATTCCCTTTTACTTCTTCTTTATTATTATTATTATTATTATTTGCTGTTTTTGGTGGTGGCTTTGAAACTTGTATTTTTTCATCTTGATTTTTATTATAATTCGCTATTAAAACCAACATATTATTATAATACATGTATATTGACGGTTCCGCTTTATTTAATATATAGTCATGATAGTCATCTGTATCTTTTAATATTTGTATATAGTCTTCCATCTTCATATCTTTTGGTTTTCCATAATTTTCTGGCATTAAGCCCAATGAATTAAGTTTCTCTTCATGTTTTAGGTCAGTCATTATTTTTTGTTGTTCTTCAGTTAATTCTATAAAATTCATATTTCTATCTAAAACTTTTTCTAATTTTTTTACATATTCATTTATAGCATTTTGATTATAATTTTCTTTTAATTTATTATATTCTTTTTTTAAAGCATGTATATTTAAATATTGTTTAAACAACATACTTATGTCAAAATCTTCTTTTTTAATTAACTCTATATCTGTTATCTTCACTCCTTTATAATTTATTTCTTCCCTTTCCTTAAATTTCCTCCCAAATCCATCTTCACTCTTTCTTCCTCTTCCGTGAGGTTTTGGAGGTTCTCCTGGAGGTTTTTGTTGTGTTAATGCTTCTTTTGGATTTATAAAATTTTCAGTATCTATATATACTATACTCGCTTCTGAAGCCTTGCTATCACAATTTAAAAATATACCATATTTTGTTTTTTCATCTTCAACAAATTTAATTAATGTTCCTTTTTCCTCTACATTTATTACTTTCATTTTATAATAAATTTCTTTCTGCTGATCATCCTTCTTGTTTGCGTCATTTGTTAACATCTTACAGTTTCTTTTATCATAAATTTTTAATACTTTGGTCATACAATCTTTTATTGTTTGTATATTTGCTATTAATTTCATATTTTCTTTTATATCACCATTTAAATTAATGTCATCTATAAATTTAATTATATCATCTATGACGTTAACACTAAAATTTGTATTTTCACCAGCTAATAATAATGTATTTGGATATAAGTTTTCAATATCATGATCTGTATTAATATTTTCTTCAATATTACCATCTTTAAAAAAATCTTGCGTTCCTTGCTTTACTGGCTTTGTATCAGAACCACTAATTTTAAAGGTTTTCTTTACATCTTTATATATATCTTTTCGGTCCATTTTTCCAATATGTAAATCTAAAATGTTATTATTATCTTTCAAATAATATACGTCTTTGTAATATACTTTGCCTTTTTTATTTAATCCACCAGTTTTAAAACTTCGTGTTTCTGTTATTGATTTTGTAATTTCGTCTCTTAATTTCTTAATTTGTCTTTTTATATTATTTTTTAAGTTTTCATGAAAAAATTTGTCAAAATAAGTAACGAAATAATTACACTGTTTTACTAATTCCTCTGGAGGGTCTAAATTCTTTAAATATTCTCGTGTTTTTTCTACATCAACAGAAAGATTTTCTGACTCTTTTACTTTCTCTATTAATTCATCAAATTTTTCTGTATAAGGAGATTCTTTATTACAATTTCTAGCATAAGTATAATTATTTCCATTTATCAATTCTTGTACATCTTTTACGTCTTTTTTTTCTAAAAATTCATATAACATTTTAACATTATCATTATATAAAACTCTTTTGTCTATTTTTTCTTCCTTTGTCATTAATCTAATATTATTATTATTATAAATTTTCTGAATTACACCGTCTAATAGTAAATAATCGTCTGGAACATCATGTATATATTTTAAATGATCGCTAAATTCCATATTATGTATATGTTTTAAACTATAATATACAAATTCATTTACTTTACAATCAATATAAATACCATAATCTGTAACTTTATCACCTTCTTTAATTTCTAATAAAGAATATTGTGGTATTTTTACTTCTTTCCAATCTGCTCCTTTGTTAGAAATTACTTGAATATCTTCATTTTTTAGACCTTGTTTTAATTTATCACATTCTGTTTTTGCTGCTTCTTCTTTTAGTTTATTAATAGCTTTCGTTATTCTTTCTAGTTCACTAGAAATTATCTTTAAGTCTTCCTTATTCCCTTGTTTTTGTGCCAAGTCTCGTTTAAATTCATTCAATTCTTTCTCTAATGTTAAAATAATAATTTCATCCGCCTGTTGTTGTTTTTGATTTGTTATTTCTTTTTCTTTTTCTTCTATTTGTTCAATAATTTTCTTTATTTGGTACTGTTTTCTTTCCCATCTAAGTTTTGCCACTCTTAATTTACTTTTTGCCTCGTCTAACTCATATTCTGCCGATTCTAAATTAACTTTCATTTCATCCTTTTTCAATGTAGTATCTTCTTCTGACTTTGTGTTATTTTCTAATTCAAATAATTCACTCTTTATTTTTGAAATATCCATTAATAAAGTTTTATGCTCAACCATAATCTCTAGTGTCTTTATATTTTTTTCATCATCTGTAAGTGAATTATCTTTGTTGATTTTTTCTATTTGTCCTTCACGATTAAAATTATTTAATTTTTCTTTTAATTCTTTTAATTCTTCTTTTAACGCATCTAATTTAACTTCTTTCTTTATATCTTCATCATCATTATTCATATGCTGTTGGGTTGGTCCTGAACTTTGTGAATCATCATCACTGTCATTATCACTGCTTGCCAGTTCAAGTTCTTCTTCCATTGCTTCAATCTCCTTGTCCTCTTCTATCTTTCGAGCTACTTTTTCTTCAAAAGCTTTTTTTTCTTCAGAAGTTAGAGTTGCATTTAATTCTTCCTCTAATTCTTCCATTTCTTTCTCAAAATCTCCATGTGTCATTTGTGGTCCTGCTAGTATTTTATTTATTCTTTCTGTTTTTTTACTCTCTTCTTCAGTATCATCTAAAATTTTTTGCGCTCCTTCATGATCAAAACCGATAGAACCATCAGATGAAGCTTCATCATCTACTACTGAACCATCAGGTGAAGCTTCAAATTCATCATTGTGTATTTCTGGCTCAGAACCTTCTTCTTCTATTGGTGGTTGTGGTGGTAAAACTGGATCTCCATCAGTTTCAGTTGGTGGTGTCGGTGGTGGGATATCTTTTACAAATTCAATTAACATATTTAAATTATGGTTTACTTCTCTTAACTCTTTTACTTTTTCAATTAGTTCCATATCTGTATATTCTTGGTTAAATGATATTGGTGATATTTTTTCCTTTAATTTATCTTCGTTTTCTAAATCTTCTTGTTTCATGTCATCTAATAACATAGTCATAAATCTTGGTCTGTCGGGTTTACTTTTTATTGCTTCAAGATCACGCTCTTTAAACTTTTCAAGAGCTTGATTCATCAATTCTTCGTGTTCTTTTCTCATTTTTGCAAGGTTAGCTTCATACTCCTTCTTCGACTCCGCCTGTCTCTTCTTTATAGCTTCCTCCCGGTCTTTTCGTTCTTTCGTTTTTAGTAATCGTTCACGAGATTTTCTTAATTCACTTTGTCTTGACGTCTCAGGTTCAACCATATCACCTTCATTTTCAAGCTCTGATACAGCCGCTGGTTCACCTGGTTTATCATCAGGTGGGACAGGAACTCGTCCACGCATTACAGGTTCAGGTGGGGGAACAGGAACTGGACCAGTTACTGGGACAACTTGACTTAAATTATTACTACGCGTTTTTGATGGTTGTTTTTCACTAATACTAAAAATAGGATTCCCATTTATATCCTGTTTTACTGGCGGTTCTGCATGAGGTGCGACTTTTTTCACATTACCTAGTAATAACTTCTTGTCTAAACTTACTTCTTCGGTTGCTTCTTCGGTTACTTCTTTGGCTGCTTCTCTTGCTCCATCACCTGTAACTGCAGATTCGGTTGCTTTATTGGCTGCTTGAATTTGGTCTAGGGCAGACGGTCCACCTAATAAGAATGATTTTGGTTTTGGTTTTTTTTCCTCGTATATTACTAGTGCTAGTGCTTGATTTAATTGTTCTTCAATATCATCAATATTATCAATATCAATATTATCAATATCAATATCAATATCAATATTATATTTTTCTGCTTCATTTAATTTTTCCAATAATATTATCAACTTTTGTTCTAAATTTGGATCATTTTTTTGTGTCTTTATTAATTCAGTAATTTTTCCAATAATTTTTTCAGTTTTATTTAAATTTAATTTAGATGTGTCATGTTCAATTTCACTACTAGATATATTAGGAGCACTATTAGGTCTTGCTATTTCTTTTTTCTCTGTTTCTATTTTGCCTTGACTACTAGAGGTTGATAATTTATTTTTTGATGGTAGTGGTCGTGATCTTCCCATTGGATCTATATAAGTTCCTTTTTCTTTACGTCTCCTCTGTATTGCTTTTTGTTGATTATCTATATCAACCAGTGAAGACGTTACATTTTTAAACGCTTGTTCACTTTTATCACTAGTCTTTTTCATATCTTCCTCTAATTTTTTTTTAAAATAATCATATGCTTTATTATCTTGTAATTCAAAATCTGATAGTAAATCCAATATTCCAAGTTCATCCATTTCCTTTGCTGTCATACCATCTACTTGAAGTGTATTGTCTATTTTTATTGGCATTGATGGTTTAACACCTGGAAAAGCCTTTTTTATTTTACCACTAGCGTCTTTTTTTACTTTACCATCCTTGCCAATTGATAGTCTATGAACCATAATATAATTTTTGATATCTTTTTTATTTATTACTATCTCATCAACTACAGCCGGTATTCTTTTTTCTTTAAAGCCTTTTTCACCAAAACCTTTTTCTTCTTTATAATAAACATATCTACCTACAGGATAACTAGAGCCATCTATTTTACCAATACCGGCAGTTTGTCTAAATTTACGAGTATTGTTTTTTCTTTTATAATTTTTCTTTCTAGTAGTACTTTTAGGTTTAGATTTCATGATATATATATATTTATTCAGATTTAAATATATATATTTAAACTATTAATCATCAGTAATTTTTGGCGCTAAAAAGAAACGTACATAATTATCATCGTCTAAATTATAAATTAATTGGAAAGGCATTTCAGGTGAAATATGTAAAAAGACATCAGCAGTTAATTTTTGAAACTGAGCCATATTAGAAATAAGTTTAAGATTATAGGAGCACTTAAAATTGGCATTTTCTTCAACTTCACACGATTCCATATCATCAAGTTTAATATTAATTTTCATAGAACCTTCAGTATTATTATCAGAAATAAGCATTAATTCATCATCAGAATATTTAAATTCAATGTCTTGACCGAAATTAGAGAATTGGTCAATTAAAGTTTTAAATTTTTTAGATTCCATAGAGAAAATAAGAGAAGAGTCAGTTTCTTGTATATTAAGTTGTTCAATTTCAAGCTCCATAAGTGGCATATTAAAAAATTTATCATATTCGGATTTAAGATCACTGATTAATTCTACATCTAAATTATCTTCGTGTTGAATAATATTAATTTTATGAGATTCACTCCGAATATTTAAAATTTTAAATAATAAGCTTACATTAATACCAATAATAGTGTCTTCATTAACATCATATACATCAAACCAATCAGATTTAAGAGAAGCTTCAAATACACTTACATGGGAAGAGTCCATGCCTTGGACATAAAAACGGTCTTTATTAAATAGAATATTTAAACTATTAGTAAATAGTTTTAAAAACTGGAAAAGATGTACAAATTGTTCAGCTTTTTTAAGATTATTAATAGAAACAAGCATTATTATAATAAAGAATATAACTTTAAATTAATTTTAAAATAAATTATTAATATTTTCGGAAGTTTTATTTAATTGTTCAACATCTTTATTAATTTTAGAAAGCAAATCGTTACCTGTAATTTGTTTATCATCAAATAAAAATGGTTTATCTTTTTTATCAAAAAGTCCAGCTTCTTTTAAGTTATTAGAAACTGTTTTAGAAAATTTATGAAACCACATAGAGAGTGCAAAAACTAAAAATACTGTAGTATATGCGATTAAATTAGATTTAACAGTTTGTCCTTTAATATTAATACCATAATCTATGATAGCGGCGAAGAAGACAAGAATATTAGACGATGTAAATAGTGTATCATAAAATGCTTTAAAAAGTGTTGATATAAAAAATACTATCCAATCCCAAACAGTATATGGATTACAAACACTAGATTGTCTGACTTTATAATCTTTTACACATTCTTCATCAATTTCACTAAATGCACGAGTAAATTTATCAGCAAATACACCGATTGATAAGAAAGAATAACAAAAAATGCTTATGCCAATAAAAATAGGCACCCAGAAAACTGTTATTGAACCGACTACTAATGCGCGTAATAAGTTTATAACAAGGAAAAAGCCCAATACTAAACCACCAATTATTCCGCTAGTTGAAAATGTGTGTCCTAACCAAACCCAATCAGAGAAATAATGTTCATTTGGATTACTACTAGGTAACATGGTACCAACAATTTTTATAAAAATATACATTAATAATAATGAAGATGCTATACCGAAACCTTTACCAGTCAATATAGAAATAAACATGTCTTTAACAACTTCGGCACTAAAATAAAAAAGATTAAATAAAAATAAGAATATACATATAAATGTTACAGTAGTACCGAGTTGTTTAGAAATGAGTTCAGGTATCCAATCAAGAAATACAGAATTAAATTCATCAAAAATTTTTACAACATATTCGAAGAAAAAATATATAATACACCCAACTACACCTGAGAAACTACGTTTTTCACATAATTCTTTCAAATCATCAGATAAACCTCTTTTAGAACCATCTTTATTTTTTCTTTGTGTTAAATATTTCGCAGGAAGAGTACGTTCATTATCAACAACATTTCTAAATGTAGTAATATAATACCAATTATATGCAGAAAATAAAGCAAGAGGCAAACAATAAAATAAACCTACATATTTTCTTACAATTTTTTTATTATGTTTTAAATGTTTTCCTGAATTACCTGAACCTTCAACAACTTTATCAGTAGTGTATGTAACAATAAAAACAGAATAATCATATATAGTTTGTACAAAATCTGCAAGAGAACCTGCTAGACCTTTTTTTCCTGATGTGCCGGTTGGGTCATCCCAATCATAACCAGTAAATTCATCTTTAACAAACATACCTTCTTTTAAATTATCATCGTCAATGGTAACATTTTCATTATCATTATCATTATTTTTTTTAGTATCATAAATTGTTTCGAATGGTTCTATATTGTCAATTTTATTTTTAACCTTTTTAATCCTATTTTTCATATTAAAAGTCAAAATATTATTATTATTATTTGTATTAGGTTCACTAAATAATTGTGATTTCCATTTAGTTTCAGACATTATAATATATTATTAGATGTTATTAATAATATATCAACATAAATTATCTTGCGTACATTAATGCGCAATTTCCGCCAATTATAGAAACAATATTATATCTTTCTTCATACAAAACTAAGTTATAATTATAATCAAATAACCGCCAATTATTTTTTCTTACACCAATAGGTTCACCATCTTCACTACAAATAACATCAAATGATGAATTTAATAAATCTACATCTGGAACATGTGTTGTTATTTCCATTTCTATTCTTTTAAATTTACTCATATCTATTGCACCGGAAGGTTGATATACTAATGGATTTGTATTCAAACAGAAATTGTAACAATATATTCCTTCTTTTGCATATCCTTTTGTTCGCGTATATTTTTCTACGTAATCAAATACGCCTCTTGTCATAGTATTCTCTCTATATTCACCATTTAATAATAAACCAGTTGTTTCCAATATTTCTTTTCGATTTATAGAATTAAAATCGCCTGTTATATATAAACCTGAAATTTTACCACTGCCTGGATGAATATATGGACCATATGGTATAGTTGGTTCTAATGTATTCTCTTGTGGTGCTATATATATATCTCCTGGAATTGTTTTATATGGCCAATTTGTATAATTGCTCCATTCATTTCTTAATTTAACATCATTTCTTTGCAAAAACCACATCCAACTGGAAACTAATCCACTAGAAGGTACTTTTAATTTTTTTGTACCTGTAACATTCTCATATTTATATTCATAAACATCTTTTATTAAATATATATGGTCCTCTGCAGCAGCTTTTGCTTGTTCTTCTTTTGATAAAAAACAGTATGTTGATAATAAATGTACATCAGCATTCCATGTAGTTACTTTATTTTGATAATTTTCAGAACCACTTAATACTGATGGTGGTGTTTGTAAAAATCGATACATTTGAAATCTTGCTTCATTAAAATCTGGTCTTACATATGGAAAATTATATTGTGAATCAAATACATCTCGCACTTGAAATATTTCTTGTATTGGTCTTAATATTACTTCTATAATTAATTCATTATATTGTAATGCTACTAATGGAAATGCACATTTATGATTTAATGTAAACCATGTATTTAATGGAATAAATATATTTCTTCCTCTTATTGATGGTTCAGAACCTGTACCACTTTTTGTATAATATGAATTTGGATATGTATTATTTCTTAAATTTACATTAGCAGGGTCATTTAATTCTTTTACATTCCCACTCATTGAATAAAATAATTTTTTCTTTTCTTCACTAAAATCTCTCTCTACCATGGCAGCTAAATACTCTCCTGTAAATTTATGTAAGGTTACTGAACCACATGTTATTGTAACTTCTTTTATCATATGTGTTCCTAAGTTTTCTATCCATCTGAAATTATAAGGTGCCCATGTATTATTATTATCTGTTACTGGTGAATATATAGGACTCCATATATCCGGCATAGTTACAACTAAATATGTATCCATTAATAAATCCGCATACCTAGGTATCTTAAATTTAAATACTGATTGTTCTGATGGTCTTAATTCTCTCTGTCCATCATAATCAATTCTAAACTTTTGTAAACCAAAATTACTATATTTAGAATATGCTACTTTGAAAAAGGTCTTTGTTAAATCTCCTGTAAATATAATATCATTTTTTCCAACACTTTGTATATTTAGTAAACCTCCTCCCATCAAAAATAATATATATTATATTACTTTATTATTATATTATTTATTATCATTATATATATTAATTAATATGAAAAATATTTTTAAAAAATTTGTACTTTTATGTATTTTAATAATAACTGCTTATGTTGTCAAAGGATTATTAGATGAACGAGAAAAATTAAAATCCATTAATACAAATACAAAAGAATCATTCGCTCTTTTTAATACACCCGATAGTGAATTTTTAGAATTTAAAAAAAAACTCGATAGTTTACCTATGAAAATCCAAAATTATTCTGGTGATACTAATCTTCCTCTTAGAGAATATTGTATTAAATCTAGTTATAATAGTGGTATTACCGGTAAATATGTATCTAATGATATGATTAAACTTGTATTATCTAGAGGATGTCGTTTTATTGACCTTGAAGTACTTATCGTTAATGATACCCCTATTGTATCTTATACTAATGATAAATCTTATTCTTCTAGAGAAACTGATAATACTGTTGTACTTGATAGTATTTTTTCTACTATTGCTAGTAATGCTTTTGTAGCTAGTATTCCTAATCCAAAAGACCCCCTCTTTATACATTTACGAATTAAATCTAATAATTTAAATGCATTAAAATATATTGCCGCGACTATTAATAATACATTTGCAAAAACAAATAAATTATATAAATATAAAATTAATAACGAAACCACTTTAGGTGATATAATCGGTAAAATTGTTATTATTATTGACAATACTAATATTTATAATTTTAATAAAATAACTAAATGCACAAAAGACGAAAACAGTTGTTATGATTTAAATAATTATATTAGTTCTAAAAGTAATAATGAATTCTTTAAAAAACAAAAATTTATTGATATCCTTGATTCCGCACATAAAGTACCCACACTAGATGATAATGGTATTAGTGACCTTAAAAAAATCAATATTGGATTACCAGATGTTACTGATAATAATGGACTATTATCTAATAATAATACTGATAATCCAGATATTAGAGAACTTATTTATAAACATGGTGTACAAATTGCCGGTTATAAATATTACTTACCAGATGAAAAATTTTTAGAACAAGAAGAATTCTTTAATTTCTTCAAATCTGGCATTGTACCATTTAAAAGAACTATGCCTTATCTTAATCGCTATTTTGAATAATTTATTTATGAAATTCTGTAAAATTGAATTTAAATATCCATTTTATTAATTTTAAAATGTTATTATGAATGTTTACCAATTAAAAGATATGTGCTTATCTTGTCACAATAATTTTACTCACAATTATTGTGTCAATTGTAATACACCTTGTTGCATTTCTTGTTGTGAGACTTTTCTCCATTATAAAAGTAAATATATACATATTTGTTATACTTGTTTTAATCATATTAACAGTAAAATTATTAAATATAATGACAAATTTCACGATGAATATTTTCAAAATAAATATAATCAAAAATTAAAAAAAATTACTTTAAAAAAATTAAATTTAAAAATGTTATTAAATTCTCAAAAAACCATTTAAACAACTTCCTATTATTATATTGTGGCTCGCGTGGCGCAATTGGATAGCGCGTACGACTTCTAATCGTAAGGTTGTGGGTTCAAGTCCCACCGTGAGTGTATCTTTGTGGTCTTGTAGTGTAGTGGTTTATCACTGTGGACTTTGAATCCACAAACCTGGGTTCGAATCCCAGCAAGACCTTTTTTTATATAAAATTGATTAATTTTATTTTTATTAATGGCATAATAAAAATAACAATAAAATGATTGAACCTAATACTGAAAATTTTATTTCTATTAATCGAAATAATTATTCTCCTATTATCATTGAAAGAACACATGAAACTTATCCTAGTTTTGACCCTATTAATTGGATGAGTTATGGTTCACTTGCTAATCCAAATGACCAACGATTTATTCCTGGAATGACTGCTAATGATATTGTTACTATGTATGATAAAATTTATTTTAGAGAGAACTCTGATAATGCTATTCCTTTTTATACTTTCTATAGTCTTCGACCACAAATGACAATCGGATATATATATAATGCTATTTCTACTATGAGAAATTTCTTTTCTGATACTTCACTAGTTTCAACATCATATGCATCTAGTAGTGGTGGAATGACATCACATTGTCTTTTTAGAAATGGAAATGCGGTTTATAATATATATATATCCATGGCCCATGGACCTAGTCATATTGAAATAATAGATGAAAGTTTTATTGATTTGATTTCTGGACCTTTTATTAATTAATAAAAATATTAATTTTTTTCTATTGTTACTTCTTTCATTATATTTTTTACTATCTTATTTTGTTCTAATTCATCCCCCGTTCCCATACTATTATTTGTCATTTTTACATATTTATCAAAATCTTTTGAACTTGCATCTACATGCTCTGGATATTTCTCTAACCATTTTCCTGTATTACTTATATTCTTATTAGCCACAGTTGTTATTTTATCTTTTATTATCTCTTTCTCATCATCCTTTAACCATTCATCATTATCTTTTATATACAATGTTTCTCGTTTTAAATCCGTACAGTGCAATGGTCTCTTATTCTCTTCCATATTTGATAATGCATTATGAAATATATTCGTTATCCCTTTTACATGCCCATTATCCGTTGTATATTCTAAATCTTTTAATTGTACTTCTATTGAATTTATAAATTCTGTTAAATTTAATGCATCTTTACATGTCTCATTAAGGAAGAAATTCAAATTAAAATTGTTTGTTGTATTATTGTTTGTTGTATTATTATTATTCGTTATATTATTATTTCCTAGAACTGGTATTATTCTATCTAATTGTTCTGACTGTTTTTTTATTACTTTCATTGACTCAAAAAACATTTCTTTATAATCCGGTTCTTCTGACTTTTCAACTATTTCTTCGGGTGTTTCCATTTCTGCAGTTATAATATTTTCGGCGTTTTTTTCTGCAGTGACGGCGTTTTTACATACTTTTTTATGTTTCCATAAACCACTTTTTGAAGTATATTTTTTTCCACATTCACATGATAAATCATGTGGTAAGGTTGCATTACTTGGGTCGGTTTCCAAAAGTTTCCGTTTATGTTTTGCAGTGAGTATATGTCTTTTCCATTCACTGAATTTACTGCATTTAAAGTTGCAAATTTTGCAATAATAATTTTCGGCGTTTTTTGGCGTTTTTTTATTTCCAAAAGTTTCCATTTTCTCTAAAATATGGAAACAAAAAAAACGCCTAAAGTTAACGAATTAAAAATTTTTCAGTAACAACTATTTTCTTAAAAAAATCATTTTTAAAGCATTTTGCTAACAATCGATATTTTTGTATTTTCCAAAAAAAACTATTTATACAAATATATTTTTGGACATTTTTAAAAATGTCCTTTTTTAATTTTCGATTTTATAGTTTTTCGAGGACTCCATATTATTTATTTTTTATACTTAAAGAAATTAAATAATAGTACTTAAAGAATTATATTTTCTAGTATTTGATCCCCCCAAAACGTGTATTTTTTATAATTTATATTTTTTTACCAATTAGGAGGATTAAAAATTTCTACATTAATAATTTTAAAATATCAATATTAATTATATAATGAATATAACAAATAATGAGTATGACACACATGAAGATAATAATATTGTAGCATTAATAACAGTAATGTCATTTGCTGGATTATTAATAATGGCATATTATTGCGGAAAATAAAGTGCAATTTAATATAAAATTGAATTATTATTATAAAAATATTATAATAATAAAAATAATAAGATGAGAAGTCTACTACAAGTTGCACATGGAATTCTAATGGAAATACCGGATAATAATAAAATTTTAAGAACAGATATACATAATATGATGAATTCATGTGCATGGGCAGCACCAGAAACAATAGGTTCACCAATTTATTGGAGGCAGTTATCTATTATATTAAATAGACATATATCGAAAGAAGATTATAATTCAAAAGAATGGTGTAAAACAATAATAGATATATTTCAAGACCCGAATTATTGTAACGAAGAAATAAAAAATGATAATACACAAACATGTTGGACGTAAATTATAAATAATAATCATCAACAAGTTGTTTAATATGAACAATGCGTGGATTAGGCTCACGAATAATTTTAATAGGGACCCATTTTTTAAAACGGAAATTAAAGAAACATTCAATATTTAAGATTTTTTTTAGATTAACATTTTTATCAATTGATATGTTTTGAAAATCATCTTCATCATCACTTTCTTCAATATAATCAAGATTTCGATTTTCTTTAATATTGCGATATTGTTTATTCATAAAAATGCTGGATTTGTAGGAAGGTATAAAAGCGATATTATAAAAAACTAATTCTTTATCTTTGCCATATGCATAAAGATGATAAATATCAGTTTGTATATCCGCTGAAACTTTAAAAATAACATTACGTTTATAAGAAGATTTATTAAAATCCATATTATATTTAACAATTTTACTAGCATGAATAACATTTTGGACTTTATTAATAAGATTAATTTTTTTAGATAGGAAAACGTTAAAATAAGGGAGCGTAGACGATAATGAGCGATATTGTATATGATGTATAGTATAAGGTATAATAGAAGAAATATCAGGAGGTATAATATTAGTATTATTTTCGTCAAAAGTAATATTCCATAAAACAGGTAGAGAGAAAATAGTAGAACCGTTATTTAGAATAACAGACTGTATAAGTTGAATAAAATCGTTAACAATTGTAAATTTATTAAATGTATTATAGTTTTTAAGGTCAAGACCCATATAATAAAAAGCATCTTCAATAATATAATAATTAATGGGGTTATTTTCTTCATTAAAGATACAGCCATAAAAGAGTGAACCATGGGATAAATCAATAAAATCATGTTCAATCATAATACATTTTTGAGGAATTTTATCTTTATTTAATTCAAAAATATAACAGACATCTATTTTTTTATAATAAGTGAACCAAGCGATAAATTTTTTACCCGGAGGTATAGCGATACAAACATTATATTTATTGGAAACTTTTTTATGAGAAATAGTTTCATAAGAAAGTTCAAAAGACGGTATAGAATCATATATTTTATTAAATGTATGTGGTCTTAACTCCATAAATTATTATAGAATATAATCTTTATATTATTTGTATAAATATTATATGGAGTTAATCACTAGCACTTTTTATAAAATTATAATCAATAATAAGAATAATAAGAAATAAATAATAAGTATGTATATGAATATTATAATAGTTAAGAATAAAATATAAAATGATTACGAATAATGAAATATATAAAATATAAAAAAATATAGAAAAAAAAGTAGTTATGCGTTGTTCATATAATCTGTCTTTATTAGATTCAATAATATTATCGAAATCAAAAATAGGGACGACTTGTGTATCAAGAAGATTTAAAAATTTAAAAATGGCTTTTGGTTTTAAAAGGATTGTAATTATATGATTATAAAATAAGTATGGATATTTATAAAAAAAAGAAGGGTCACGCTCATATTTATCGGTAATGCTGAGAGAGAACTCATTGCATATTCCATTATGCCACCACCAAGGTGGTATAATAATAGAGTCACCTGGATTAAGTGTAACTTTATATATTTTTAATTTTTGATGTTTAATTAAACGTAAGTTAACTGTATTAAATGTATTATAATCAAATATAAATCTACTATGCACATTAAATGGAGATGAAATGCCAAGATTTTGGTCAACATTATCGTTTAAATCAAATAAATACATAGTTTTAGTACCAATAACTTGATTTAATATATAATCAAATGGTTCAAGGTGTATATGTGTATGACTACCTGAATTATGATTGCCACAAAAAATAACACTATCATATGGTTCAATATTCACAGATGGATTATCAATATCTCTATATAATGTTTCTTTTTTAAAATCACTAATAGAAATTTCGCCTATATATAAAAATTCTTTATCTTTTTTTTCTATAAATTGAGACATATTATATAATTTATCATTATCAACTTCATTCAGTATAAAACTTGTATAATCATTATAAGATTCAATACGAACCTTATTTTTACCAAATTTTTCAGATAAATTATCTTTGTTCCATTTATTATATGCGATAGTATTTTTATAAAAGCCTCTTAAAATAACAGGTTCGTTAATAATATATTTATTGGGGTCAAAATTTTTATTTAAATTACAATCGAGTTCTTTTAATTTTAAATAATTAGTATTTTTATTATTATATTCTTCATTTTTTTTTAAACAATTATGAATATCATTATCGCTAGATTTTAAATTAATATCATGAAATATTGAAGGATATTTATTTTTTAATGTTTTTATTTGAATATCTCTATCAAATTTTAACATTTTAATTATATAATTTTATTTATACTTTTTTTTGATAAATAAAAAAATAATCCAGATAAAATAGAAAATATATACATATAATTATCTTCTATAACTTCATCAATATATTCAAGTTTATCTTCAGATTCTAATATACCAATTTTTTTAATAAAATAAAGTATCCACAAATTCTTTTTGATAGTAGGATAAAATAAATAATTAATGTTATTTCTTTGTAATACAGTTGTAAGAGAACAATTAATGCCATGACCATTAGTAGCATGCCACCAATGTGGTGGAATAACAAGACTATCACCTGGATTTAAAGTAACTTTATATAAATTATTAAATTTACTATGGTCAAGGTCAAAGAAATTATTAGAAATAAAATTTATAAATTCACAGTGGGTAATTTTTAAAGCTTTTTTTAATGAATCACTATTTTTAGTTATCATGTGATTAGAATCATCAAACTCAAACAAAAATATTGTTTTACTACCAAAAATTTGATTAAGAATGTAATTGTCTTCTATATGCATATGACAACCACTAGAAGCATTATTTCCAATAAAAAGATTTTCAGCATGTGGTTCTTGTCTAATCATAATTGGAGCTAAATTAGGATTTAATATATACATATCAAAATCATTAGGCATTTCATCATCTTTAATTTTCTCTTGAACATCTACTTCAGCCAAATAATAAAAAGGTTCGGTTTGATTTTTTTTAAGATATTTCATATAATTACCAACTTTGGTAGTAGCATTTATATTAAGATTTTTATCTGCAGAATAATATTTTTCTAAACTATCATATTGTTCAATATCAAATAAAGCATCACCAAAATATTTACCAATTGTATTAGCATTCCAACATTTATATGCAAATGTTTTTTTATAAAAACCTCTTATTACAACCGGTTCTAAAATATCATCGGGTATAATATTTTTTATATTTTTTATATTTGCATCAATATTCCAAGTATATTCTTTTAATTTTTTATAATTAACATTTGAATGTTTTAGACTTTTATCTGAAATGTAACTAGAATTAGAATTCATTTATTATAATAATAATAAATAAATAATTTATTAATTTATTCCTTATTTATATCATTTTCTAGTTCTTTTTCCATTTCATATTCTTCATTTTCATCAAAATATTCATCATCCATACCTTCATAATCTTCATCATCCATATCATCCATATCTCTTAATACTTCATCATCATCTTCAAATGATACAGATTTATTAAAAAAATTATTTCTTATATATTTATAAACAAAATGAAGAATTAACATTATTACTAAACATAATATTACTTTCATAGGAAAACTTAATTCTAAACCAAGAAAAGATGTTGATACTGAATTGGATAATACTTGGGGAGTAATATTAGGATTTGTACTTTTTAATATACTTTCGGGATTTACTTGTGGGGGTTTCATCATAGGAGCTGGGTTAACAGAAGGAATACTGTTCATTATATATATTAAAATTTAAATAAAAAATAAATTTTAAACTAAACTAAAGATTTATAAAATTGATTTAAAAACTAATTACAATTTATTTTAAATAACATAGTATGACTTCAGTTGGTATATTAATCGTTGAAAAAAATGGTAATATTAAACCATTAATGTGGAAAAAATTTATAGAAGATGATATTTATAAAAAAGCCGGTTTTAAAAATTCACAAAGTTTTGAACTGCAAACAACATTTAAAACTTCTAGTATTAATAATAAATTAAAAACACAATATATTATTGATGTTTATGGTAAAAAAGAAGGCCGCGCAAATCAAGAAAATAAATATGAATTCCCTCCACCTATTGATAATGTCTTGTTTTTCGGTTCATGTATTCTTATTTCTAGAGATAATGATAATAATCCTATTACATTAAAGGAAAATGATTGGGAAAAAATTTATGAAGCATTATACGGCGGATTTGAAGATATTGGTAATGATAATGATGATGATGATGATGATGAAAAAGAAGATGAAGATTTACCAAGAACAAGCACAGGATATGTAAAAGATGATTTTGTAATAGATGATGGGGAATTTGGTGATGACGATTATTTAGAATGCAGTAGTGAATTAAGTGAAGATGAATTTATTTAAATATGAATTTATGTAACAAATTACACCCTTGAATATAAAATTGATTTATTTTTTTATTATTTATTATTAATAACAAAAAATGACAGACTATCTAGGAAGAACTACTAGTATTGAATTTCATGCCATTAATAATGAATTGGCTGAATCCACTCATAAAAGTGGTTTAAATGCCGAATATGATCCATTTAAAATAACTTATTTTGCACATCCTACTCGTGAAGATAAATTATATGTAATCAAACCACCAGAAATAATTATATGCGACATGTGCGATGAAAATCATAAAACTTATCTGTTTACACTAGAAAAAGGTTATAAAGTACAGTATTGTCATAATTATAAAGGTGGAAATTGGATATTTATGAAATAATTATTTGCGTGTATTTCTTGATTTTCTTGTACTTTTTTTATATTTTTTTGTTTTTCTTTTTTTCTTTTTTCCACCAAATTCTATTGGTCCTGTATCTTGACCAATATTTTTTGAATATATAGAAAATGTAGGTGATTTTTGTCTTTCACGAAATGTTAAATAATCCATATCTCTTTTAATGCCTTTTTCAATATCATCTAATGAACGATTACCACTAATATAAGGATTATTATAATCAGGCAATGAACTAGACCTGCGTCTTTCTTTTGGATTAGATAATGGACTAAAAGGTCTTTGTATAACTGTTGTCGCAGGTCTTATTCTATTATAAGTTCTACCTTTATCAAAATATATATAACTTCTTGGACTATTAACCTCTTCAAATATTCTTTTTAATTCCGGATCTGACCCCAATGAAGATAAACTATCCATACTATGTGTTCTAAGTGATGGGTCTTCATTAAATACTGTAAGATAATCTTCATTGTTTGGTTGACCTGTTTCAATATCAAATGTTTCTGTATTATTTATTATACTATTTGTATCACTACTTGTATCACTAAATGAATCATATGGTTCATTTAAAAAATCAACAATTTTACTACCTACAATGCCTTTGCCATACATTCGTTTACCTTTTTTATTTGTTTTTCTTTTATTTCTTCTTTTAGATTTGGTTTTATTCATATAAATTATACGAATAAAATATTATTTTTTATATTTAGTTTTTCTCATATTTTTCTTACGTTTTTTTATTGAAACTTTTTTTCCACCTTTTCTCTTTCTCTTTTTTAATGTTTTTCTTTTACGCTTTTTTTTAGTTTTTCTCTTTCTTTTTCCTCCTTTGTTTGCTGATTTTTCCCCTCTCGACCTTTTCCTTCCTGTTGCGTCATTTTTTAAATTCCTTGTAAAACCTAAAATATGTAACAACGTATCAGGTCCTATGTCAACTGCCTTTTTTAATATTTCTATTTCATCATCATTATATTTTTGTGCTACTATACCTTCTTCATTAACAACATTCCTGACATAATAGTTATAAACCCTTTCAAATAAATCTTTCACTGGTCCCTTTCCACCATTTTTACTAAATAATACTCGTTTTCCGTTAACTTCTGCTTTTACTAATTGATCTTCATTAATAATCCAATCATTATAGTCTTCGTTACTTAACATTGTTGTTATTTGGTTATAATGGTTATTAAAATAATCTTTACCAAATACAAATTCATCATATTTAAATTCCCAGGATTTTTCAGATATAAAAATACTATTTCTTAAACGATATAATAAATTCATAGAAAATTTCATTTTTGCACAATCTGCTGAAAATAATTTAAATGGATTATAACCTTTACAACGGTTGAGTACATCTCTAATAAAATTTGCATGTATAGATTTAAAAAGATTGTTCATTAATCGTAATCCTTCAATTGGACTTACATTATCAAAAGCATAATATAATAAATCAATAATATCTTGCAAATCATTTAAATATGGAAAATTTTCATTTTCATTTCTATATATTTGAGCATCTTCTTTTGTCTTTTCTCTATTTGAACGTGGAAAACATCCATCAAAATATATTTTTAAATTATTAATAAAATCATTAATTCTGCGAGCTAATTCTACATTTACAATTTGATAATCTTTTTGTAATCTTTTCATTTCTGCTACTGCTGCATTATTTCCAACAGGTACTTCTATCATCATCTTTCTAATAGATCTTATTAATAATCGTTTTCTTGTAGTGCCTATATTATCGGCATAAACACCTATTTTATCATATACATAATTTACTTGTTCTTTAACGTAGTTTAACCTTTTATTCCAATTTGTGGCATCTTTCAAAGCTGTTTTTATATCTGATAGTTCATTCGATACTTTAGAACTGTTTAGAACTGCACCTTTTAACTTTTTAGGATCTGTTTCTCCATTTAGTATTTTTGTCATTTCAGCATTAAATTTTTCAATATCAGCACGTTTTTTTTGTGATAAATAATAATTTGTTTTAATTTGATTGCATGTATGATGAGACCATGAGAATTCAGATAAATTAATTAATAATAATTGTTTGAAATCGTTTATCTCTTTTTCTCTTCTATCTAAATCACCTGTTATAATTTTTATATTACCATTTATATATTTTTCACGAAAATTAGGGAATATAGTGTTTTCATATAATTTTTCTGCTTCACTGCGATTAAAAACATGATTTAAATGCCAATATAATTTTTGAATGTTACTTAAACCTTCTTTTTCATCTACAAATTTTTGCCATTCCTTCAACAAATCCTTATATAAAACAATATTATAAATAGTTGTGTAGAATTGTGTACATGACATTTTATGTTCCATTTCTGGATAGTGATCATTTGTAATTACTCCACCACATAAGTAACAATAACCTTTACCTCCATTTATGCTTTTTTGATAATATTTGGTGGTTTTTTTACCCCAAACATTCTCCATTTGTGAATTATTACTTACATGTCTTGCAGTATCTTCTCTGAAATTAACAAACTTTTTTTCTCCACCCATCATCATATAAAACATGGCTTGTAGTTTAGAATTGCGTTTTGTGTCTTCTAAATCACTTAATTTAAAATTATTTGAAATAAAATTAGACATAACCGAGCTTGTTGTGCTATAGATATCTTTATAATTTGTAAATTTCGCATCTTTTCTGTTATAAACTTTACCATCATTCTTAGCCTTTTCTGCAGTTTGTTTACTTTTATTTAAGGTTGCCATAAACGTAGAAGCACTTGATGATAAAACAGTATTTCCCTTTGAAGTCACACTGCTTGCACCAACTTTTCGTTTTTTAACACTTTTAATAATCTTATTTTTAACATTTTTTATAGCTTTCTTGGCAGCATTTTTTGCATGTGTATTTAAGTTAGGACATTTATCAATTGTATAAGGTTCAAATCTGTTTGGTTGTCTCTTAGCTCTATCGCTGCTTCTTACTTTCTCATTAATATTTGCTACAACTTCGTATTCTACAAAGTTAGTCATATCGTCAATATATGTATTTTTATCATTAATTGCATCTTCTTTTGGTGTATTTTCTTTATCATCATCATTAAAATATTCCAAAATATCTATTTCTAGATTTTCATCATATTTTCCTTCAAAAGGGTCAGCCTCGTTATCAATAACACTGAAATTAAAAGTATCTTTAAATGCATCATCATCTTTAAATGCATCATGAACATTTATATTATCATTTATATCAGATATTTCGTCTTTTAAAAAACTCATAATGCTATTATCAGTTACATCAACTTCTTCATCATCCAACTCTTTTTCTTCTTGTTCTATATTTGAGTCAAATAATAAATTCAATGTTTCGTTAAGCATTTCTTTACCTTTATCATCATCATAATAATTTTTATCTATAAAAAATGGTTTCATTTCCGGTCCTTGGGGATAATAAGCTTCTTTAACATTATAATTATTACTAGTAAATATATTTGTGCCTTCTATTTTATAATTATTTTTATCTAGGTTATACGGGTCAGACCATAAATTATATAGTTCCTTATGTTCATTTTCACTCCCTCGATCATGTTCATCCCATGTTATATGGTTTTTAATATCTGGAAACTCTACCTCAATATTTCTATGATCCTCAACTGAACGTAATTCAACTGGATAGTTATATTCTTCTGTTGTTTCATCGTTATCGTCAGTCATAAATTGTAGTGCATCTTCTTTTAGTGGTTCTGCATTTAGTGCAGAACCTACTGGTATGTCTTCCATAGGTGAACCATTTATGGATGATTCTTCAGCATCGCTTAACGCTTTTTCTGCATCGCTTAACGCTTTTTGTGCATCGCTTGTCGCCTTTTCAGCATCCCTTGCCTCTTTTTCTGCATCCCTTGCCTCTTTTTCTGCAACCATTGCCTTTTTTTTTCTTTGTTCTCTTTTTATGATTGTTTTTTGTATTTCCATTGTCTTTTTTTGTGCCTCCGCTATTTCTACATCAGCTTTAGCTGCTTCTGCATCTGCACGTAATTTTATTGCTCTTCTACGTTTAATTTCTTCATCTTGTTGTGACATAATGTAATTTTGTTCCAAAACAGCCGTATCATTTGAACTATCTGAACCTGTTGGACTGTTTTCTTTTAAAGCTGGTGGTTGCGGCAGCGTTTGTGCTGCTGATGAGGATGATGAAGCTTGTTGAAGTTGTGGTGCTGCTGATGATGATGAACCACGAGGCCGATGCCGAATAGGGGTACCTTTATTATTTGTATTATTATTCATAAAAACAGTTGCCCATGGGGCTTGTGCACTTGCAAGGCCCGTTTGACCTGTTAGGCGTGTATCAGCAGTAAGCCCCGAAACCTCAACATCAGATGAAGGAAGAATACCTTCTTGATGAGGAGTTCGCATTTGCATTGGATTACTAAATTGCGGAAATCCCAAGTTTGCCCTATCCGGAGACCCTAACAAATTTTGATTTGCCCTATCCAGAGACCATATTCCATATGTATTTGGCGATTGCGCTGCTGATGCAGTAGTAGAATCGTTTAAATATTGTTGTTCAGACGTTGACCTATTTGCTTGAGAACCTTGATTAGGTGATTGCACTCTATCAGTTCTTGGTGTCTTATTTGTATCATAATAACTCATATTATATAGTTTGTTATATAATATAAATATACATTTTACTAAATACATAGGTAAGAGAAGTTGATAAATGTAGAAGTAGCAATATAAGATTAGTTAAAAAATATATAAACTGAAAGTTATAAGATATATAATAATGCGAAGCTTATATTGGATAACATTGGGTGGAACAACAGGGGGATTAATATATTATACAACAATGTTTAAAATATTAAGCAAAATAAGAGAGAATAATTTACTGACAAAAAATTTAATAATTCATATAGAGGAATTATTAAGAAAATATATAGGTTATTCAATACTATTTGGTTGTTCAATAGGATATTTAACAGGGAATGTATACGATATAATAGAAAGATTAAAAAAATAAATTATATTTTCCATCTTTTATAAACTTCAACACCTGTTAATCCGCCCATAATTTGTGCTAAAATGAAAGGGATAACATTATTCATGGGCAATTCATCGATAGAAGCCATAATGATAGTAAGTGCGGGGTTAAAATAACCATTAGAGACAGAAGCGAATAAAAGTATTAAAACGGTATATGTAATACCGATAGCGATAGGATTAGAAGTTGCTAATAAAACATATGCGAGGACAAGTGTACCGATAAATTCAGCTAAATAGTTGTACATAAGATATATATTTAAATGATAAAATTATTTAAATGAGAATAAGTGTTATGCGTTTTTATTAATAGAGAATTTTTTAGGAACGGAAGCACCACCTGAACGAGTGCGTCGTACAGCTTGGTCAATGGTATTAATGCTTTTAGTATCAACGAAAGACATGGGTAAATTAACACTAGTGATTACACCATTACCTTGTGCATCATAAGATATCTTAGGGAGATTGAGAGAACCACCACCGATAGCTTTTTCTTTAATTTTAGCGATACGAGATACAGAGTCAGTATTAGTATTACCGAAATAACGTTTAGTTTTTGCATTTTCAACATCTTGGGAGAATTTTTCAAAAGTTTGGAATTTATTAGTAACACCATCACGGTCATTGGTAGTGCGAATATATTTAAATCTATTAATAGAGAAGTCATTAGTGCCATCAGCTTGTCCAGCTTTCATAGGTACACCATGTGTAACATTAACTATAGCATTATTAATATTATCTTTAAGTGGTCGGGATTGTCTAGTAAAGTTCATTATATAATAATGATTATATAATAAAAAATTAAAGAAAATTAGAGAGCATGGTCATTATAATTTTTAACAGTAGCAGCTTCACGTTTATAACGGGTGTAATCGGAACTATCAGGTACAAATTTAACATTTCCGGATGCAGCCGCGATACCAGTATCATCACAAACACCATGACGTGTGCCACATTTATAATTTTTACGATTTAAGAAATCTCCTAAATTTTGAGAAGCACGGAAAGGTCCGATTCTTCTACCATAGGCACCCTGTGTATCTTTAACAGCAACATTATTCCAACTATCTCTTAAAATATCTCTAGTTAAGGCATCATCAGCGTTTTTAAAACCAGTAACAGTTTGTTGAGGTGATACGCCGTTACCTTTATATGTTTTAATCATTCCAGTAAATCCGCAAGACATTATTATATATATAAATAAATAAAAAAAATATATGTTCGTTTACAATTTAAACAAAAAAATAAGATAAAATAATATAGGATATGGATATATCAAATAATTTAGATGATATGACATTAAGATTAATGTCAAATAAAAAAGGATTAATAAGTTATCTAAAACATAATGATGAAGAAGAATATGAGAAAATAAAATATGAGGAGGAGATTTATGAAATGCATAGGAAAGAAATAGTAAAAATAACATATAATTTATTAGATAAAGAAACAAATGAATATTCAGGAGATATAATAAAAAGTTTTAATGATTATGTAAGGAATATAATAAAACATTTGGAATTAAAAAAGATATCAAAAATAAATGAATATAATAAGGAAGAAGATGAAGAAATGTTTACGAATATGGAAGAGAATAAAAAGGTAATTCCAAATATATTAGGATATACATTTGAAAGAAAATATAATTAATATGTATATGTATAAAACAAAAAGAAATAAATATAAAATAAAAGGGGGTAAAACATTAAAAAAAAAGAATTGTAGTCCTTATGGTGAAGATATAAAAATTAAAGAAGGGTCATGTTTATCAAAAGAAATAATATTAAAATTAAAATCATCATATAATAAAAATAATAAAGATAAACCAATAAAATATAGGAAATTATCTAAAATATGGCAGGCGTTAAAAGAAAAGAAACCTAAT
>Ga0315320_10000222_pt1 | contig 45619 bp, 38 predicted proteins | sample M140m21515metaG_FD_203458 | JGI IMG/M metagenome (GOLD analysis project Ga0315320, IMG submission 203458) | Ammonia-oxidizing marine archaeal communities from Monterey Bay, California, United States - M1 40m 21515 | ecosystem: Environmental > Aquatic > Marine > Coastal | place: USA: California... | reverse complement strand
ATGTGCTGACCCAGGAGTGCAATATGATACAACTATTAACGAATGGCACACCTCCCCTATGGGTGGAAGAATTAGAGCATCTAATCCATGTTCCGAATATTTATTCTTAGACAACACAGCTTGTAACTTAGCAAGCTTGAACTTAGTTAAATTCTATGATGATGAAAAAAAGGAATTTGATGTTGTCTCCTACAAACATGCATTAAGAATTTGGACCATTGTCCTTGAAATCTCAGTTGAAATGGCTCAGTTCCCATCAAAAGAGATTGCCCAAGGTTCTTATGACTACAGAACATTAGGACTTGGCTATGCAAACTTAGGCTCACTCCTTATGAGAAAAGGGATTGCGTATGATTCTAAATTAGGAAGAGCAATCGCTGGTGCATTGACAGCCATGTTGACTGGTGAGGCTTACAAAACATCTGCTGAAATGGCAGGTATTGTTGGTACATTCCCACGTTATAAAGAAAATGCTGACAACATGCTTAGAGTTATGAACAATCATAAAAAAGCAGCATATGATTCAAATGATTACGAGGGATTAAGCCATGACCTTATTGCCATTGATCAAGAGTTATGTCCTGAAGATTTATTAGCAGGAGCACAACAGTCTTGGGATGAAGCCGTTGAGTTAGGTACCAAGAATGGTTACAGAAATGCACAAGCCACTGTGCTTGCACCAACTGGAACAATTGGTCTTCTTATGGATTGTGACACAACTGGTGTTGAGCCTGATTTTGCATTAATGAAGTTTAAAAAACTTGCTGGTGGTGGTTACATGAAGATTGCCAACCAGTCAATTGGTCCTGCTTTGGATGCTCTTGGCTATCAAGAAAATGAAGTTACTGAGATTATAAATTATGTTATTGGTTCAATGTCTCTAGAAAACTCTCCATATGTAAACAAACAATCCTTAATAGAGAAAGGCTTGAACGAGGAAGACGTGGCTAAGATCGAAGCTGCTTTACCAGGTGCTTTTGAAATACAACATGCGTTTAATGTTTTCGTCTTAGGTGAGGAAACTCTTAAAGGTTTGGGTATCCCAGAAGAAGAATATACATCCTTTGATTTCAATCTACTTAAAACACTTGGATTCTCTAGAAGTGAAATAGCACAAGCAAATCTAGATATTTGTGGAACACAAAAAATCGAGGGTGCACCTTATCTCAAAGAAGAACATCTTGATGTTTTTGACTGTGCAAACAAATGTGGCAAAGATGGAGAACGTTTCATTCACTATATGGGCCATGTGAGAATGATGGCAGCAGCTCAACCTTTCATCTCTGGTGCAATATCTAAAACAGTAAATATGCCTAATGAGGCAACGATTGAAGACATTGAGGATTGCTATTTCGAGGCAGCAAAGATTGGAGTAAAAGCAATTGCGATTTATAGAGATGGCTCTAAGGCCTCACAACCCCTTTCTTCCTCTTCAGATGATGGAGACTCAGAAGAATCAGACCCTGAGGTAACAAAAATTCTTGAAGAAGAGGCCATGTTGATCCAAGGTAACTTTGCTCCAGGAACCAGTCCTTCAAAAGCATACGCAGGAGTAAACAGACCAAGATTCCTCCTTCCCGAAAGAAGAGATGGATGGACTCAAGAGGCCAGAATTGCTGGACACAAAGTATATTTAAGAACTGGTGAGTATCCTGATGGAACTTTAGGTGAAGTCTTTATTGATATCGCTAAAGAAGGGGCAACTCTCAAAGGTGTGCTTGGTTGTTTTGCAATTGCTGTCTCAAAGGGACTACAGTATGGAGTTCCCTTAGAGGAGTTTGTGGATACATTTACTTTCCAAACTTTTGAACCAAGAGGTATGGTCGAAGGGCATGAGAATATAAAGATGAGTAACTCTATCATTGACTATGTGTTTCGAGCACTTGGTTTAGAGTACTTAAATAGAACAGATATTGTTCAGGTCCCACCAAAAGATAAAGATGTTCAGGAAGCTGAGCCTGTAACAATAGTAGAAAAGCAACCTGCACCTGTAGCTAAAACAGAGACTGCACCTGTAGCTAAAACAGAGACTGCACCTGTTGAGCAAGCAGAAAATTCAGTTGCTACAGTACAAGAGGTTCTTGGTGACATGATGGGTGATGCACCAGCTTGTAATGAGTGTGGGCATATAACAATTAGAAATGGTTCATGTTACAAATGCTTAAACTGTGGAAATTCTCTTGGGTGTAGTTAATTAAAAAATCTGTATTTTAAAGTATTATATAAGTATTTAAACCCATCAGATGTTTTAATTTTCTTACCTTCAGTGTAAGACCTTCCTTCGTATTTGATTGGAACTTCAAGAATACTTTTATTGTTTTTGAGAAATTTACTCAATAATTCAACTTCGATTGAAAAACCTTTTTCTTTAAGAGTTACCTCTTTAAAAAATGTAGTTGGCATAAGTTTATAACATGTAGCCACATCAGTAATGTAGTAAAAATTAACAACTGAAAAAAAAAGTGACATTACTCTATTAGCTAAATTTGTTCTAAAATAGACATTTTTTCTTATTTTGTTACCAATAAATCGCGAACCTAAAATTAAGGAATCTTTATTCTCTTTTGCTAAAAAGAACATTTCTTTAATGTCTTCTGGAAAATATTCTAAATCGGCATCATGGATTACAACGTGTGAAGTTTTTATTGAATCTTTTGCAATCTTCAAAGCATTACCCTTACCAGCATTTCTCTGAGTCTTTAAATAAACAATTTTTTTAAATTGTTTTTCCAGGTTTAGTGCAATTAGAGAAGATTGATCGTATGAGCAATCATCAACCAAAAATATGTGTTCGTAGATATCAGCTTTTAGTAGTCTTTCAACAGATTCTTGAAGGTACTTTTCTTCATTATAAAAAGGTACTATTACACTTAAAGTTATCATAAATTAACTTTAATAAAATATAATAAAAATATGAGGGTAAGTAATAATTTTATGAAAAATGACGAATACAAAATAATCATAATTGGAGCAGGCCCAGCAGGGTTAACTGCAGCCTGGGAAGCTGAAAAGCATGGAGTAAAAACCCTCATTCTTGAATCTGATAAGAAAGTTGGAGGAATTAGCAGGACCGTAGAAAAAAATGGATGGAAATTTGATATTGGCGGACACAGATTCTTTACAAAAGTAGATGAGGTTTATCAAATATGGGATGAGATATTAGATAAAGACGAATTTTTATTACGTCCGAGAATGAGCAGAATATATTATAATAATAAATTCTACGACTACCCTCTCAAAGCTTTTAATGCATTGTTCAATCTTGGGATATTTGAAGCTATAAGATGCGTTACTTCTTATATATATGTGAGATTAAATCCTCCTAAAAACCAAGAAAATTTTGAAAATTGGGTGGCTGCAAGGTTTGGATGGAGACTATATAATATTTTTTTTAAAACATATACAGAAAAAGTCTGGGGTGTCCCTGCAACTGAAATAGGAGCAGACTGGGCAAGTCAGAGAATAAAGAATTTATCTCTAGGAAAAGCAATTATAAATGCAGTATTCAGAAAAAATTCTGGAGAAGTTATAACTACTTTAATTAATGAGTTCAAATATCCAAAATTTGGTCCTGGAATGATGTGGGATAAAGCTTATGATGTTTTAGAAAAAAAGGGTCATCAAATTTTACTAAATTCAAGAGTTACACAAATATCTAAAGAACAAGATATGTATATTATTACTTTATCAAATGGAAAATCTTTTAAATCAGAATTTATTCTCTCTAGTATGCCATTAGCACATCTTCCTAAAACTTTAGAACCTAATCCAGAGCAGATTGTGAAAAATGCTGGAGAAAATTTAAAGTTCAGAGATTTTTTATCCGTAGCAATAGTTGTAGATGAAAAAGATGCTTTCCCTGATAATTGGATATACATACATGACCCAAATGTTAATGTTGGAAGAGTTCAGAATTATGGTAGTTGGTCACCTTATATGGTAAAAGATAATAAAACTTGTCTCGGCTTAGAGTATTTTGTAAATAAAGGTGATAATCTTTGGGAAATGAAAGATAGTGATTTAATTAAATTGGGCATAGAGGAATTAAAAATTCTGAAATTAATTAAGACCGAAGAATCTCTGGAAGGCTATGTTGTGAGAATGCCAAAAGCATATCCAGTTTATGATTTAAACTACTCTTCTAATATCGAACATATTTCAAGTTGGATAACTGAGCAGCATCCTAAGATATTCCCTATTGGTAGAAATGGTATGCATCGTTACAATAATCAAGATCACTCGATGATGACAGCAGTAAAAAGTATAAGAAATATTTTAGCTGGTGAAAATAATGATATCTGGTCAATAAATGTAGAAGATGACTACTTGGAGGAGTCGTCAACGGGAAGATCTGCTCCGACAATTGGATAATAAATAAACGAATTAATATTTAAAACTAATATAATTAATTTACTTAGGGCGCTTAGCTCAGTCTGGCAGAGCGCTTCCCTTACAAGGAAGAAGTCACAGGTTCAAATCCTGTAGCGCCCACAAGGGTTATTTAGTAATTACTCTTCATATATGATGCGAGGCAATTTTAAATCAACCCCCAAACAAAAATTAATTATTGCTTCAGGTAAATCTTGTAATCTAATGATAAATATGACTCATTCACTTTTGGAAAAATAGGAGTACAGTCTATATTTACCCAGCACTGGTCTCCTGTTAATGGAGTAACATATTTAGAATTTTCATATTGCTTGTACTCAACTTGTGGAATGGAAAGCAGTGAATAATTCAAATTTGAGAAATTGTATTGATAAATTCTAGGAAAAAAAATCAATGCAAATATAAATATAGGGTAAATTAAATTAGTCTTTAGTTCATATTGTTTATTTTTATAAAAAACACATAACAAAATAAATGGAGTGACGGTAAAGAATCCCGTAAAAAAACGAACAGAAGGAGTGAAGTAAAATAATGATAAATTTATAAATAGAAAAATAGAAGTTAAAATGTTTATTTTTTCAAACTTAAGTTTATTTCTTAGAAAAAATTTTATAACTAAAAGAATTAAAATCAAACTAATCAAATAGTTAGATAAAACTCTTTGATTATTAAGTATTTCATATTTTTCACTTAAAAAATAATTCCTTAAGAAAGAGGACAGTGCTCCAGCTGATGGTACATCAGACCAAGTTAAAATATTTATACAAGTCTGCTGAACCGGAAAGAAAAGACATCCTGAGTTAATTACGTTCTTAATTATCCAGACTGAAAGTAAAATAATTCCTAATCCATTGTTTTTTAAAATATTTTTAAAATTTGATTTTTTACTGAAATAATAAACAGTTAAAAGATATAGCAATACAAACCCGAAAAGACGTAGTTGTATGGAGAATAAAATTAGTAAAAAAAGAGTTTTTTCTTCTATGGGTGAGACTTCTTTGGTGTTTATTGCATATAGAAGAAAAATAGTTGAAGTGGCAAAAAGGATACCAAAAATTAGATCAAACTTACCAACTGATTCAACATATATTGTTCCATTATTACCTCCATCAACTCCAAAATTATCAAGAATCATAAAACATAATGTTAAAAATGCTCCATATTTAATAAATTGATTCGTTGAGTACATACTATAATTTAGCAATATTGAGAAAAAGAATACAACGAAGATTAACGGAATTATTTGTAATAAAATTAAATTTTCCCCTATCCAAAAAATAGAACCTATATATTCATAAACAGATGAAAATCCATAATGGTCGTATAAGTTCACAAGACCAAATTGAATTTTATTAGTTCTTAAAATATTTTGATAATTTAGATGATATAAACCAGAATCATGATGAAATCCTGATCCTTTAATCGAAAATAATGCAACAGCGAAAATTAACAAAAAATTAAATAATTTAAAAAGTGTAAATTTTATATTTAGTTTTCTTTGAAAATTAAAAAGTAACAACGGGATTGTATAAATTAAAATTTTTTCATCAATAGGAATAAAGAAATTTATCGCTACGCCTAGATTCCCTATAAAAAAAAGAGATATCAATGTATAAAAATGGAATATTCTTATCCCAAATAAAGTATGGCTGTCAATAAGAATTTTTTTTACATTAAAAAAATTATAAATGATAGTTAACGACCTACCAAACATAAATAGATAAGTAAAAGTGATCGCAGTAATTAGAACAAACATCTTAAAAAAACCCTTTATTCTTTAAATTCAAACTAAATAATTCGTATCTTATAATCTAGAACTATAGATTGAAAAAAGAAATAGTTGTTAATCAATATTTCGGATTTTATGGTTAAATTGAATGTGAAAAAACTATTGTTAGTTACTTTATTATTGTCTAATTGTATAAATGGACAATCTTTGAATGACCTAAATTTTTGTAGGGAGTATGAAGATTACATTATCTATAACTTACAGGTTCTAAATACAATTGATTCTGCGGTAGAGAATGAGTATATTTTTATTCAAGAATTACAAATTAAAGAAAATTATTTATATGAGACCTATCCTGACTTAGACAATCTTACTGAAGAAGAAAAAGATAATTTTGATACTGAATATGACTTATTAGTATCTGAAATAAGAAAATCTATCATTAGAATGGAGAAGAATATTGATCAATATGCTGAAAATAAACAGCAATTTACTAATGACTTAGAAAATATAAATTTCTTCTATAAAGAGAACTCTCCTTATACGACTCCCCACTATTCAGTAACCGAGAATTATATTCTTCAGATTATTGACATGACAATTCTTTCTCATGAAAGCCTTGAAAAGCTGATAAAAATTTATGATAATAATAATTTTAAATCAGCTTATTCAGCTTTAGCTATAAATACTCTTAATAAAGAAGAGGGTGCTATTTTTGAAAAAAGTACTGAAGATTACCTTAGAAGAGTAGGTAGAGCATTTAACTACAATAAATATTTCTTTCAAGAATATGTAACAAATCATGATGAAATATATGAATCTTCTGAATGCTTTACTGATCTGAGCAATAAAGCAATACTCACTAATAAATAATAGTTCTAATGTTCATTTAATTTTTATTTCTCTTTTGGTTATTGTTTTTGTTCATAACTTTCAGGCAATGCTTTCGCATTTTGTAATCTAGCTTTAAACTCTAAATTAGTGTTAGTTGTATTAAAATTTCTTATATTTTTTTTATATATCTTTCTTTTAGGTAGATCATTATTTCTAGTGACGAATAATAAAAAATTTCTAAAAGAGGGGGACTTGTTAAAAGTTTTTAATACTCCTCTTTTCTTGTTTTATCCATTGTTTGGATTCATTATTATTGGGAATGTAGCTTTCTTACTACACTTTTTTATTCCTATTAATAACTATTTAGTGATTTACATAACAATAGTTTTGATTTTATTCAATTTTAAAAAAATACCTAATATCCAGTTGAGTAAGCTATTTTCACTACTTTCATTAGGGACAATACTGTACCTACCTCTAAGCTCATATGGGATCGGATTAAGCTATGATGCCGGGTTATATCATCTAAATTACCAAAGTTGGCTACAGTCTTCAAAAATTGTACTCGGATTATCTAATTTTCATATGAGATTTGGCTACTCTTCAATATTTGATTACATATCTGTTAACTTTTGGATGAATAATAATTTTTTGTTTATACATTTTTTAAATCTTATTTCAATTTGTTTTTTCATTTTATTTATTCTGTATAACATTTTAAATAAAGATAATAACCTATTTTTAAAAAGTTCTTCAATAGGTATCTTGATTATGGGTTTGTTAGATAACTTTGGATTTAATGGAGGAAAAAATGGATTCATAGAAATAGAAGGTGTTACAAAATACGATGGTGTATTTGCAGCATTTTTTTATTTAACAGTTCTACTAGCATTCTTATTATTAATAAATGATCAGGCTTCAAATTTTGAAATAAATGTTTTAATTCTTTTTAGTGTATTTACCCTTCAACTTAGGCCTACTGGAGTATTAGTAATTTTTCCTGTACTTATTGTCATTTTTAAATACAAAAAAATAAAAGAAATCCTTTCAGATAAAATTATTATTCTTCAAGTTATACTTTTAGCGATTTGGTTATTTAAGAATGTACTCGTTAGTGGATGTTTATTATTTCCAATAGAAATTTTATGTTTTGATTCACTGAGCTGGTATAGCAAAAATTATGCACTTACTGAAACGTTGAATATAAGAGATTCTCTTAGAGCATACAATTATGATATGCCTTTGTATGATTGGTTTGAATATTGGACAAAGAAAAATAGCTACAATTTATCATCTCTCAAAAATTTTGTATTCGCTTATGTTGTTACTTTCATTTATAAAATTATATTTTATAAAACCAAAAATACTTTATATTTTAAGATTGGAATTACATACAGTGTGTTTATTTTTGTTTTTTGGATTTCTACAGCTCCAGATCTTAGATTTGGTATTGGGTTTTTTATATTGATGAATGGTCTAATCTTCATTGATGTGACAGGTTATCGTTTTTCAGAAAAAATACAATTTCACCATAACTACCTAGTTATTATTTTGTTCGCTTTGTCTACACTTTTAATTCCACGTATTAATTCTGTAACGTTAGCGATTTATGATCCTTTTGAAAATATAAAAATTGAAGCACCAGATAACACTCTTTATGTGAACAAAGGTATCGGGTTTGGTGTTCACGCAAATGATTTAAATGAGCAGTGTTGGATAAATATAGATTGTGCGCCACCATATTCTCTTCCAACTAAATTAGATAATTTGCATGGATATAAAGTTTTTACATTTATTAACAACTAAATATAATTTTTAAACAGGTGTGAATAGTATTTTTCTGTTAAATTTTTATCAGTGAATGAAGAGCCGATTTTTTTTGCATTTTGTTCAATTTTTGTAAACGCTTCTTGATTAAGATTTGCTATTGTTTTTACAGTTTCTAAAAAATTAACTTCTTCTAAGGGATCAAAGATATATCCATTATTACTATTTATTATTACATCTTCCGCATTGCAGTACTTACTAGCCATTGTCATTTTACCAAAATAAAGAGACTCTAATAAAACTACCGGCATCCCTTCTCTGTGTCCGGTATCAGACAATATTGATGGAACAATAACTAACTTTGCAATATTGAATAAATATTTTTTTAAGCCCTTATCTACATAGCCTGTAAAAATTATTCTATTTTTTGGAATTTTTAGTTCTGATATTAAATGACTGTATTTGTCTCTTAGCGGCCCATCTCCGCCAAGAATTAAGTTTGCATGTGGAAATTCTTGATATATTTTTGCAAAAGTATTAATTAAATACTCTACTCCTTTTATCTCGGCAAATCGTCCTATAAATAAAATATTAAATTGTTTTTCAAGGTGACTGTATTCCGGATAATTTAATTCTTGAATTTCCTCATAAGAGTTAGCGTCAACAGCCATAGGAATAACTAAACTTTTATCTTTTTGAAAATTTTCTCTTCCTATAGTATTGATTAATCTCTCCTCAGTAGAGAGTGAATCACAAGTCCAAGCTTTAGATTTTTTAATTATTTTTTTTGCTATAAATTTCCCTAATACTGGAATCTTTTTCATAATTATCACATCTTGTGCATGAGTGGTAAATACAAAAGGTATGTCATAAAAAAAAGATGCAAAATAACAAGAAATAGCCTGAGGTGTAAACCAATGTGCGTATATCAGACTCGGTCTTTCTTTTTTTATAACTGAAAGAAGTGTAATAATCTGAGAAACAATATAGAAAGGAATCAAAAGAAACCTAAGTTTATTTTCCTTTATAGACGGGATTATTCCTCTCCCAACTAATTTTTCAAATCTAAAAGGCCAAAAGTAATGAAATCTGATCTCTTTAAAATATTTGGATTGAGTATTCTTTAATCCATCTGGTACCTCTGGGACCAGAACTAAAAATTCAATGTCTAAATACTTTTTTTTTAAATTGGTTATTTGATCTTTAACAAAAGTAGGGACTTTATCATTCTCATTTTTTGGAAAAGTTGAGGTGAGTACTAAAATTTTTTTCATTTTATTTTGTCATATTTTGTAAGAATACTATAAATCCAATAAGTACAAATTATCGAAACTAGGAAAGCAAATAGTATCTTGTGTGTGTCTACACTTTCTATGTTGTTAAAAATTCGTAAAACATCATAATTAGTTACATCTAAACCAAAAGTTGAAAGAAAATTTAGAAAATTCTCAATTCCCATCGTATTTATAAAAGTTTTCATTACTAGCGAACCAAATAAACTAGTGGCAAAAATAATTTGATAGCTATCAAATGAAAAAAATGATTTAATAACTCCTGAAAAATAATATGGCTGTGCCCACCTTGTAACTTTGCCGAAACTATTCATCTGGTCAAGATCTGACAAGGAAGATAAGGCAGATGTCTCAAAAAATAAAACAGAAAATAATGAGAAAATAGAAAATAAGATTAAATAACTATTACTAAATTTTTTTGATTTTGTATGAAGCCTAAAGTATACAATTAATGAAATAGGGATTATTGAGTATATATATCTCATTCCAAAACCTGAAGCAACAGTTTGCCAAATCAGTACTAAGCCAATTGGCATGAAAATTGATAACAAAATAATAATATTCCTGAATAGATCTATTTGTTTATTTTTTAGAACATCACTTACTAAGTAAATTATCGAAACTGCAACTATAGGAATAAATAAGATTATCCCAAATTCCTGAGTAGTGAAAATTTTTATTAAATTAGAAATATTATTAATTATAAAATTATTTCCTTCACTTGAATATGAAATGTAGTTAGAAATTAATGGAAAAGTCTCCTTATCATAAGCCAAGAGTGGTCTAAAACTTACTTTTCCATACATTCTGAATGATATTGCAGAAAAAGATAGCACAGAAAGTGCTGAGCTTATTAAAAAATATTTATTTTTGATCAATCTATCTTCACTTTTATGTTGCAGTACGAATTTATGAATCCAAAATGGGATTAAAAATACAAAATAATTTACATACCTTACGAGAAACGATATCAAATAAGCTATTGGTAATAAAAAAGCTACATATTTTTTTTCAGCACTTTTTGAAGAATGGAATAAAACAAGCAAATACATTATAAGAGTTGTTGTAAAAAACTCGTATACATGAGTCATGCTATATCTTTCGAATGCATAGTAATGTATTCCTGAACCAAAAATTACAAGCAAAACATAGGGTTCTTTTTTCTCTATATTTAGTTTGTACAAAATTTTAGAAAATAAAGAAAAAGAGGCTATTAAATAAAAAATTGGTGAAAAAGAATAGAGTAAGATTTTGTAACTCATTATTTGTGAGCTAAAAATTTGAAAATTAAGCAACAGTCTGTCAATTACTATTCCTATAAACATAAATGGTGCTGATAAAATTCCGGTACCTACAAAACCAAGTGGCACAATCTTATTATTATTTATATAAACTTTTCCTTCAACATTTTCAAGTTGATTACTGTAATCAAAATCAAAATCTTGAGCTATTGTTTCTGCGTGTACAAAATATGAATGATCATCTCCACAACAATAAATATCCTCAACGAAACGATAGTCCATCCTGAATGAAATTAGAAAAAAAATAAGTAAGAAAGAAAATATCAAATATTTTTTAAATTTAATCAATTTTTAAATGTTCCTCATAAATATTTTTTGTCTTTACTTTTTTCATATCTAAATTCTAGTTCTATACAGATTAAAGATTGTTAATCTATAACTATGAAGATTTCACTGCTCACAGTAGTAATAGAAATATTACTTGGTGACACCATTAATACCCCTCGGTGCATTAAGAGAATAGAAAACTTAATATGAGGCTGAATAAGAAATTTGAATATTTAATATTTATTTCTGTTATTTTTGCTTTCGCATATTATTTTCAAAAAAATAGTTCATATATCTATAATTTAGAATTTAATTTCGTTTTCTTATTCTTTGTAATAACAATTCATTCTCTTAAATTTCTCACCCAGTCATTGATAAATTTCTACTTATATAGGAACGTTGAAATTGCATTAAGTTTAAGTGAATCTATTCAAATGACAATTATGAATAGTCTTGGAAATTCATTAGGACCTTTAAAATTAGGTTTAGGAGTAAAAATAGCCTATCTCAATAAAAAACACTCACTTAAAGTTACTAAGTTTGTTGAGATTAATGCACAATATGGTGCGTTTTATTTCTTTGGTTCAACATTAATATTTTTGTTTATTTTATTAATTTTTCAGAATGACTACATCATGGAGATCACTTTAATAACAATAATTTTTGTTGTATTGGGACTTTTATCAAGAAATTTAGTAAAGGTGTTCAGTAAGTATCTCGAAACTCGAGATGATAATAATTTTATAGTTAAGTTTTTTAGGATAATTAATTTAAAATCAATAAAAAAATACAAAATTAGCTTATCAGTTTTATCTCTAATTCAGTTATTTTTATCTTTCAGCTTAATTTTTCTTATATTTCAATTTCTTTTTTTAGAAAATACATTTTTAGATAGCGTTTACATAAACTTTATTTCTCAAATCAGTTCATTAATTTCTTTAACTCCTGGAAATGTGGGAGTACTTGAAATAATCTTAGTTTTTTTTAAGGACTTGTATAGCATGTCAGCAAACGATGTAATTTTGTTAAGTCTAATAACTAGATTTTCAAACTTATTATCAATTTTATTAATTAATACATCTTTAAACTTGATAGAGAAAATAAAGAATTAAACCTCTTTACTAAGTATCCAAATATATGTTGGAATGAAAAAATAAAATGGCTTCATTAAAAACTTTATGAGATATTGTTTAAATGAATTAGCTTTAATTGTTTCCTCAAATTTATATTTCTTGGGATCATTTAATATTTTAATCGTATAATCATATTTTTTAAATTTATCTATTAATTTGTTTAATTTAAATAAAGAAAGGTGTGTTTCATAATAGTAATCTCCTTTTCCCATTAATTTTAAGTATTTGTTACTAATAAATTTTGGAAAATAAGACAAGAAATAAAGCTTATAATGATTTTCAAAAATTTGATATCTATTTCCAGCAGCTAGATAGCAAATTCCGCCAGGTTTTAAAAGTTTATAAATTGACTCGAAAAGAATCTCTGCATCTGGTACATGTTCGTAAATATGGGAACAAATAATTATGTCGTAGGTTTTCTCTGAGTAAAATTCTTCTATAGGAGAAGCGTAAAATTTAATATTATCTTTTTTATTATTTTTAATTGCAATATTTATAGCATGTTCATCCAGGTCTAATCCATCAATATGTTGAAAATAACTTGAAAAATAATTAGTTATTATTCCTGTTGAGCAACCTATATCTAGTACGGTTTTATGTTTAGTGTCATCCAGAAAATCTTGAAGTACAGCTATTATTTTTTTTGCTTTGTTAGTCCTACTTGATTGATCGAACATTAATGGTTGCATAGATGAATAATTTTTTTGGTATTCAGTCATAATTTAATTATATATGGAGTTAATAAAAGTAACTTAAATCAACAATATTTTATATACGCCTAAATTTATTAGTTACTACAGTTTATTTAATAAAATATGAAGTACCCTTTAGTAAATCAATAATAGAATTTATTAATGTTTTAAAATATCTTAATATTATAAATCTGTTTTTTTGTGCTTAGGCATATAATTCATCTTCATTAATAGTGATTTAGTTTGATAATTTGAAGAAAAAATATAAAAAAGTACTAATAACAAAAATAAAAATATTAAATAGGATGTTCCAAGTATTAAAGATTGCATATTTCCAGGATTTGTACCATATGTAATATAAGGAATTAAAAATCTAGATATTAAATATAGCCCCGGAAGTACTAAAAGACTTATTAGCTTATTGAGAAATGAATTTTTATAAAGAAGGAGAGATTTAATAATAACAAAAAAAGATTTTTTTAAGTATTCCCAGTTATTTTTAAATAGCCTTGAATCTCTTGTCTCATATGAATTTGAAATAATGGAGTAAGTTACCTTTAGTTTATGTGTATTTGACTGGAGAAGTGTTTCCAAAGTGTAAGTAAACGAATTGGTTGAAAATAACTTTTCCATTGATTTTTTTGAATAAACTCTAAAGCCTGAAGTAGCATCAATTATTTTATTCTTAACTACAAAACTAATGAAGCGAGAGCCAATTTTTTGTAACAGTTTTTTAAGTAAGCTAAAGTGACTAATTTCATTAAAATTTCGAGAACCAATATGTATATCAGAACCTAATTTTTTTACTTTTTCAACTAAATTAGTAATATCTTGAGAAGGATACTGATTATCTGCATCGAAAATAATTAGATAATCGAAATCATTATCTCTTCCATAATGCATGATGCTATTAAAAACTTCTGAGAGACCTTGATTGACCCTACTTTTGCAAAATAGAATATCATTTTTATAATTTCTAACTGAATCTAAACTGCTATCTGTACTGCCATCGTCTACACAAAGAATTTCGTAATTATCTTTTTCAGAATTGTTTTTAATACTTATCAAAGATTCTATACACTTCTTTATTGAAGCTTGTTCGTTATAGATTGGAATAGCTATTAAAATTTTTGACATATTTATACTTTAATTAATTTATTTAGATGATACATAAAATAATCTTTTAAGTTTTTTTTCATGTATCTGTAAACAACTAACTTTTCTCTTAATTTATTCCTTTTAATAGCACTTGGAAAGTTATAATTATCATATATATTAAGATTATCAATTCTATAAAAATTACTTGATGATTTATTTGCCCCTTTTCCGTCAAATCCATTATTTTGTACAAATGATTTAGATGGGTTTAAACATAATCCACCATTCAAAAAAATTGTCTGGTACCAAAAAATTGCCCATGTAGAAATTTTCTTTTCCTCATTTAGCACTAACTGATTGAGGTTGTTTTTATTCTTACCATAAAAGTTAAAATTTTTAACTTCTTTAGGGCTTAGTTGTGAAACCTTATTTGTAAGATTATCCTGAATATTTATCCATCTATCTTGCCAGGTTCCCCAACCCCAACAGTTCATTTCAGATGTGAAATATGTACTTCTTTTATCATTTAATAAAGTATCCATAGAGTATCCACTAACATGCCATACCTCTTTATTATTTTTATATTTTTCAAGGGACTCATTCATAAATTTTAAAAAATACGGGCTAACCAATAAATCGTCTTCTAGTACTATAATTTTTTCAAAATTTTCTAAAATTTCACTTATACCAGTGAGAATATTTGTTTTTAGTCCGATATGCTCATCTCTATAAATTATTTTTTTACTTTTGAATTTCCAATTTTTATCACTGATTTTTAATACTTGTTCATTGGCATCTTTGTCAATCTCATTTTCATATCTATCTATATAAATAAAAACATCGCTTTTTTTAGATTCATCATTTTTTTCAAGAGTTTTAAATAGTTCATTTAGATGTGAAGGTCTGTTGTAAGTAAAAATAACAATGGGTGAAAAATTCATATGTACTTTTGTTTTATAAATTGATATATAATTATTTTATACATAAATGGATACAATAACCATACTTAAAATATTTACATTTGATTACTCATTTAAAACTTGGGAGGACTCAGGCACACTTGAAAGAGAAATAAAAATTTATACTGAACTTGAAAAAATGTATAGTGTCAAATTTATCTTCTTAACATATGGATTTGCGGATGAAAAAAAATATGAATCTTTGTTTAGAAGGTCAAAAATAATACCTATCTATACAGTAATTAAACATTCTGATAGAAAATTAATAAGATTATTAAAAACATTTACTATCCCTTTTAAGATTAAAAATCATCTAAGTTCTATTTCTCTAATCAAGCAAAACCAATTACTCGGATCGTGGGTCGCAATTTTACTAAAATTACTTACTAATAAGCCACTTATCATCAGAACAGGTTACGATATGTATCAATTTAGCAAATATAATGGAACAAGTTTCTATAAAAGAATTCTATATTATTTATTAACTGAATTTTCATTAATTTTTTCGACACTGTATACAGTAACTAGTAGATGTGATCTTGATTTTTTAAGTAAAAGATTTACCTCAACAAAGAAAATTACTATACGACCAAATTGGGTAAAAGAAATCCCTTATAAACCAATAGATACTAGGTCAAAGAATAAAGTAATTATGGTAGGGAGACTTGAAGATCAAAAAAATTATGCTTATATGCTCCATGAGTTATCCGGTTTAAACTATGAAATTGACATATATGGCAAAGGAACTCAACTAGAGGAATTGCAAAATAAAGCAAAGAAACTAGAGGTAAAAATTAATCTGCTAGGAACTCTTTCAAATGAAGATTTGCTAAATATTATGTGTGAGTATAAGTTTTTCCTATCAACTTCAAAATATGAAGGAAATCCAAAAGCTCTTCTTGAGGCAATGTCTGCGGGTTGTGTAATTTTTGCGAGTAATATACCAAATAATACTGAAATAATAAAAAAGAAATCTGGATACTTATTTGATTTAAATCCTGGTTCCTTAAGGAACATATTTACTCCTAAAAAATATAGCGACGATGAATTATCTGTAAAGTCGCTAAATGGATACAAATATGTAAACTCGAATAATTCTTTCTTAAGCGCAGTTAAAAATGAATATACAGACTATTTAAGAATCCAAAGAAATTAAGTATTTTTCTAATGTATAAATTTTCCACAACCTGTTGGCGTTTATTCTACTCTTGTAGAGAAAAAGAAGATTTAATTTATTTGTGTTTATAAAGTTTGAAATTTTTCCATTTCTTAAAGATGAAAGTACTTCATTTTTATTTTTATAAATCCAATCTTCTAAATTAAAAACAAATCCCATTTTTGTTCTGTTGACAAAATCATTTGAAAAATCTTCCAATAGATACTCCTTAAAAAATTTTTTTGAAGAAGCTTTCTCAACATAAGAAGAATCTGATGAAAGTATATATTCTATTAGTCTGTGGTCAACGAAAGGTGATCTAACTTCTAGAGAATTGGCCATTGATGTTCTGTCAACTTTAAGCATCATCATTTCTGAAAGATATAACTTGTAGTCTGAGATAATCAGATTTTTATAAAGATTACTTGATACGTCAATAAAATAATTGCTAGATTTGTAGTGCTTGACATCAAGAATTTTCAAAAATTTATGATCGCTGAAATATGAATTATAAGCTTCAGTTGTATTTGATGAATTTCTTAAAAAGAAATTTCCTGTACCCATAAAAGCAGGATAAATTTTATAAATAAACTTGAGTGCATTTAGAGCTTTTTTTCTATTCATTATCTGATTAATTCTTGTATATCCACCTAATAACTCATCTCCACCATCACCAGAAATTGCTGCTTTATATTTTTTTGAAATCTTTTTTGCTATCTTATAAGAAGGAAAGCTTGATGGATCAGAATAAGGCTCATCGTAAATTTCTATAGATTCTAATATTTCTTTGGAGGTTATACTTTCACTGATTTGCGAAGTTGTATGATTTGTTTGATACTTGCTTACAACCTGGTTGAACCAATAACTTTCATCATATTTTCCATCTTTGTGACTAACAGAAAATGTATTTAGATTTTGCTTACTGTCACTCAGCATTTTAACAATAGTAGAAGAATCAATTCCTCCTGATAGAAAGCAGGCAACGGGTACGTCTGCAATATTCCGAATCTTTACTGAATTTTCTAAAATCTTGAAAAAGTCATTTTTTTGAAACTCTTTGTTATCAATAAATCTTTCTAGAGACCAATATTTTTTTGTGAATTCTTTAGTAATATTTTCAGATATCTTGAATTTAATAACCTCTCCAGGTTCAACCTTAAAAATATTTTTAAATAAAGTATTTGGCGAAGAGACAACACCAATATCAAGATATTCAAAAATAGAATTTTTATCGATTTCATAATCTGAATCTAAATGTATAAGAGATTTTAAGTTTGTACTCACATTTAGAGACTTTTGACTTAAATTATAAAATAATGGTTTTTGGCCTAACCTATCTCTAATTAGATAAACACTGTCTTCACTGTAGTCAAAAAATGTTATAGAAAATTGCCCAATAACTTTATCTATAAAATTAACACCATATTTTGAAAGTCCCAATAATAGAACCTCCGTGTCTGAATTTTTACTTGAAAATATTAATCCTTCTTTTTCCAATTCAGCTCTAAGTTCTATGTGATTGAATATCTCACCATTAAATAAAATTGATGTTTTATATTTTTTTGAAAACATTGGCTGTGAACCAAGATTTGATAATTCAACAATAGCTAGCCTGTTAAAAGCTTGTAAGTTCTTATAGTTACTGTTTGAAAAACTAAATTCATCTTCATTAATATTTTTAATAATAGTTTCGTCAGGTCCCCTACAAATGTTGTGTGAATTAGCCTTGTCAAAATCCACATCATCAATCACTTCATTAGAAATTGAACCTAAATATCCACACATTATTGGCTATTTTCTAGTAAAAGTACATTTTGAAATAGACCGATGCATCTTCTATCGTTAAATTTTATTAATTGATATCCATTTTCATAAAGAATATTAGTAACCTCTGTTAAAGTTGTTTCCCCCATAGGTCCTCTTTCAGGCCCAGAGTCTATTGAAATATATTCAGTTTTCTTAATTGTATCTAATGCTCCTTTTAGTACTTCAGGCTCAAATCCTTCAGCCTCAATTTTAAGCAGTTTAATTTTATCTAAATTCAAAGAATCTAATGTTCGTGTTTCAAGTTCGATAGAATTATTTAATCCTGAGTTTATAAATGATGAGTCGGAACCATCTTCACTTAGAAAGAATTCTGAAGTACCGTTAACTTCAGAAAGACCATACTTGTAAAGAGTTGTATTAGTTTTTTCTTTTAAGTTTAAGTCTAAACACTGAAAATTATTTGGTTCTGGTTCAAATGCAATATAATTGAAGTCAGATTGTAGATTAGATATAGAATAATAAAACTCTCCTACGTTAGCTCCACAATCAACTATAGTTTCGCCTTTATTAATTTCAATACTATCTAAACAATAATCATCTATTAAACTTCCAAATAGTTCAACTGCTCCAAAAGCAACTCTTAGAACACGATCGTTGTAATAAAATAACTTTTTTATACCATCATCAAAATAGTATTTACTGTTTTCATATCCTATTTTATTTTTATCTAGATAGAGTAGATTGATTAAAAAACAAAAGACCTGACCCTTAGATCTATTAATTATCAAAGATAAAAATTTTCCTTTGATTAAAAGTTTCAGCTTATCTAGTTTAGATATTTTATTTAAATCTATATTTTGAAGAATATATTCTGGGATATTTATAAAATTAGACATACCAACTATATTAACCTGTTAGATTTGTATTATTTATTAAAATATGACATATGAAAAAAAATAACTATTCAATAATTCTTCCATCATTTTTTTTCATTTCTACATATATTTTTACTCACTCAGTAACAAATCTTTTTTATAAAAGTACCTTTGGACCAGACTATTTAAAATATAAACAGTTTATTGATTACTTCCAAGGGCTCAGGGAATCTCCTGATCTTGAGCAAGGTCTAGGTTACTATTATTTAATCTCTTCAATGATTGAACTCAACTCAAAAAAGGATATATTTAGAGATTTAGATTCTCTATATAGTTTTTCTATACAATCTGCAAATTTAATAATTTATACTTTTGGACTTATTGGATTCTATCTACTTTTGAAAAATTTTAATACTAAAGCTTCTACTAACTTAATGGTTCTGGGATTATTAAATATTTTTCCTCCAGCAATAGGACTGAGACTAACCATGAAACCAGAAATATTAGCACTATGTCTTTTGCCCTGGTGCATTTTATTTATTGAAAAATATTTAATTAGTAAAAAAAAATTATATTTAATTGAATTTCTAATTTTATTTTCATTCTTATTTACATTAAAAATATCTATTTCTGCAATGATCATTTTATTTTTTTTAATAAAGTATTTTAAATCTTGGATTAAGACTGATAATAGAGATAAGCTTATTGTGTTGATTTTATTTCTGTTATTTACATCAGCATTATTAATTGAAAATTATAATGCAAATGATAATTTTATAACACAAGCGGAACATGATGAAAAATATAATAATAAAGCTTCACTTTCTGTTCCAGTAAAGTTAAACCCACTATTGCTTTTCAAGGAGCCATATCAACCTTCACAACGTGATTCTATGATAGGAATATTTCTATTAGACACGTTTGACGATTATTTCAATTTGTACTGGAATTATGATCAAAGTAATTTTAGTAAATATAGAAAAAATTTTATTAATACCACTGATAATTCATCTAAACTTTTCTCTCTAGATTTAAATAATAGAACTATTTACTACTCTGGACCTTTTGGATTTTATTTAAATTTTTTAAGACAATATTTTGCAATAACGATGTCTGTTATATTTTATTATTTAATTTATAAATTTTATAAACAAAGAACGGAGATCAGACTTTTTATTTTGTCTCCTATCATTGGAGTAGTAGTTTTAATAATTAATAATGTACTTGGTATACCTAAAAATAATTTTGATCCACTAAGAGGTGATACATTTAAAACTTTCTATATTGCAATATTTTTATGTTTATGTTTCGTATTTTTAGTTTCTTTATTTTTAAAAGAAATGACTAAAAATAAAGTTTTAGCTATTGGCATCTATTCTTTGTTAATAATTTTTATTATGGGGTTTCCTAAAGCTAACAATGATGAACTAGATTTCAGTCTAAGCATAAATAACCAGTACTCGATATTTTGTGAAATAAACAAACCATTTTTAGCAAATTCTTTATTTGATACATCCAATTTGAAGTGTAATGATATTAAATCATATTCTTCTGAAGTGCAAAATGTGGATGTTGAAAATATTCCTTTTATAAATTTGTTTTTTATTTATTTGTGTCTGACTGTAATATTACGAAACTTAATTGCTGAAATAAGAAAATATTTTATAAATTCGAATTTTTTTTGAGTTAGTATAAATTGATGAGAATTTTAATTACTGGTAGTGCTGGGCTAGTAGGTTCATCATTGGTTAGAATCTTTGAACAATCGAATGATGAAATTTTTGCTGCTACTAGAAATGAGGCTGACTTATTTTCTCTTTCTGAAACAAAAGCATTGTTAGCAGAAGCTAATCCAGATGTAATTGTAAATGCTGCGGCTAAGGTTGGAGGTATTTATGCCAACAACACTGAAAGAACAGATTTTATTTTTCATAACTTAAAAATAAATATGAATTTACTTGAAGCATCTATTCCTTATAAAAATCTTAAATTTATAAACTTAGGAAGTAGTTGTATATATCCTCTTAATGCTCCAAACCCAATAAGTGAAGAATCTTTAATGGAAGGAAAGCTGGAACCCACTAACTCGCCTTATGCAATGGCTAAACTAACCGCCATTGAAATAGGGAGGGCTATTAAAAATGAGCATGGTATAGATATAATTAATTTAATGCCCACTAACCTCTATGGTCCTAATGATAATTTTTCTGAACTAGGAAGCCATGTAATTCCTGCGTTAATATACAGAATGCATCTTGCAAAACAAAATAAAGAAAAAGTTTTTAAAGTATGGGGAACGGGAACTCCAAAAAGAGAATTCTTACACGTAGATGATTTAGCTGCAGCGATTAAACACATTATAAAAGAAAATATCGAGGATGACTTAATTAATATTGGAAGCTCTGAAGAGATTTCTATTTTGGAATTAGTTAATTTAATAAGTGAAATCATTAACTATGAAGGGGAAATTATTCTGGACCCATCAAAACCAGATGGCAATCCAAGGAAGCTTTTAGATTCTAGTAAAATTAATTCCCTTGGTTGGAAGGCTCAAATTAATCTTAGGAAAGGATTAAAAGAAGTTTATAACTGGTATGTGCAAAATGACTAAATTCTTTTTGCATTCTCCCATGTTGGTTTAATAAGTTTTTGATCTAAAAGAGTTTTTTCCTGCTGAGCGAGTTTCAAATCACTTTTGACCATCATATCAACAAGTTTTTCAAAAGATACTTCTGGAGTCCAGTTTAATTTCTCTTTTGCTTTTGATGAATCGCCGAGCAAGTAATTTACTTCGTTAGGTCTTTCATACTTTTCTGAAGTTTCAACGTAGTCAGAATAATCTAAACCAACTGAATTAAAAGCAATTTTTACAAAATCTTGAACTGAGTAGGACTCTCCAGTTGCCAATACCCAATCTTCGGGTGTATCATGTTGTAACATTTTCCACATTCCTACAACATAATCTCCAGCAAATCCCCAGTCTCTTCTTGCCTCAAGATTTCCTAAAGTTAACTTATTTTGTATTTCGTGATAAATTCTTCCAACTGCTCTAGTAATTTTTCTTGTAACAAATGTTTCTCCCCTATAAGGAGATTCATGGTTAAAAAGAATTCCATTAACAGCAAATAGACTATAGGACTCTCTATAAAGTTTTGTAATATTGTGTGCAAATACTTTACCTGCTGCATACGGGCTTAATGGCTCAAATGGACTGTTTTCATTTAAAGAAATATTAGATTTACCTCCGTACATTTCAGAAGATGAAGCCTGGTAGAATTTTATTTCTTTATCAACATTTCTCAATGCTTCCAGTATTGTTAATGATCCTACAACACTAGTTTCAGCCGAATAAAGTGGGTTCTTAAAAGACACAGCTACATGTGATTGTGCTGCAAGGTTGTAAACTTCGTCCGGAAGTATTAAATTTAATAAATTAGTTAAAGAAGTTGAATCTAATAAATCTGAGTAGTGTAAGTTTAATTTTTTACTCTCTGAATACTCTGAGATTAATCCATCAATACGGTCAGTGTTAAATGTTGAACTCCTTCTGATTGTTCCATGAACTATATAATTTTGCTCAAGTAAATACTTAGAAAGATAATATCCATCTTGTCCTGTAATTCCAGTAATAAAAGCTGTTTTCATATAAACCTATACTCCACTATAACTTATTTAGATATTTTGAAATTCTTGTTTTGCATTAAATAAATATCCTATTGAAAGTAGTAATAAATATGGAAATTGAACACTTTCCATTGCTACATCGAAAGATGCATTAAGTAAAGCAGGAATTATCAATACTAAAATATAGTTATTTTTATGAACTCGCCTGTACTCATTAATTAAATAAAACCAATAAGAGATTGTTACTATAAATAAGATTATTCCACCTCTTGCAAATACTGTTACAAAGTAATTATGTACATGCTCATTCAAACCATCTTCACCATACCTACCAGGTTCTTCAGGGTCGTTCATAACAGGTAGTCTGGACGAGTAGCCATAACCTTGTATAATTTTATTTTTATTAAATTGATCTTCAAAATTATCTTGCCAAATATCAAAACGCCAATTGACCGTTGCGTCGCGAGAATATATGCGTCCTTCATATATATAAAAAGTTAAAAATGTATCGGGGCTGAAATTCTTTTTTTGTGAAAACTTTTCTTCACTTGAATTTATTGACTCTACTATTTCCTCAACATTTTGAGCTTTTGAAAAATTAAATTCATTAAATATCCAAAGAGTTGATGAAATAAATATTAGAGATGAAATAATTAGCAAACAAAAAGTTAGTAATCTATTTTTATAAATTGTTTTTCTTCTATAGAAAATCTCTAAAAGAAAATATAAAATTCCAAATAAAACAGACCCTCTACTGTTGAATGCTAATAAAGGAAGTATGAGGCTTACTGTACAAAACAATATGATTAGATTGGCTTTATTGCTTTTAATTGAAACACTGCTAAATAAATTAATAACGATTAATGTGAGTAGTAAATTTGATGCTTTTACTGGTTCAACTTTATCAGAATACTTGTTAAAAAATCTATCAATTAACTCAGGATAATCTCCAATATAAGGAAATTCACCTAAAGATGTTGAGAGGAAATATAGTGTTACTAGTAATGCCACTGCAAAATAACCAGACTTTTCAGAAAAATTTGTTACATTAGACAGGTAGTAACCTATATTTACAAAAATTATCACCCATAAAATAGAACTTGACTTAAAAAAGTATTGATTAAATGGAAGTTCAGTATTGAGAATTAAAGAAAGGAAAAAGGTGCCAATTATTATCTTATGAATGAAGTTTAATTTATCAGAGATGACATATTTCGAAGTTGTTGCTTTAGTTATATATTTGGTCAAAAAAGGTAATAAACTTAACAATAAGGCCGCTGCAATTATTAACTCACCTACACGTATACCAAATATGTAAACCCCAACAAAAGATCGGCTGAATAAAATTAATAAAACAGTGCTAAAGAATATGAGTTTATGAACAATGCCCACGAATGTTGATTTATTAAGGAAATTGTTCATATACTTTTCTAACATTATATTATTAAATTGTAGCTTATGGAATTATATAAAAATACACGAATAACTTTTGTCTTCAAGAAGAGTAGAGGATTAAAGCAAAAACAAAATAGTTTTCCTGATGATCACTATTATTCTTTTTTCCATTTTAAAAAAAATTTTCCAAATACTTCTTTCATTGAGATGAAAGAAAGTGGCATCGTAATCTCATTTCTATTTAAAATCTACAGAAAATTTACAACGAGACCTCTTTATACGGAAAATTTTCTAAATATTTCAACAATCATCAAAATCTTCAATTCTGATGTGTTAATTATTACAAATCAAAATCAGTATTACTACATAAGGCCTATTTTAAAATTTATAAAAATTTTTAAAAAAATTAAGATTTGTTACTTTGTAATGGGATTGAACGAAAATTTTCAATTCAGCGATAAATATTTACAAAATGTTTTTATTAAAAATGTTGATCATCTCTTGTTTTTAAGTATTAGAGAGTTTGAGTACTATAAAAAAACATTCAGCAATGACTCATTAAAGTTTGAATTCTTACCCTTTGGTATAGATTTAAAATTTTGGACAAGACAAAAGCAAACTACAACTAAGGAAATTTTATATGTTGGGAGTGATTTAAAAAGAGATGTTCAGTTTTTGAAAAGTTTAGTTTCAGAATTAACTGATAATATTTTCAACATTATTAGTTCAAGGCCTGAGCTAGAAGAATTGTCAACATATAACAATGTAAATTACTACAGTGGTAGCTGGGAAAATAATAATTTATCCGACTTGGAATTAAAGAAAATCATGGAAAATAGTGCAGTTTCTATTATCCCCCTTTTAGACACACTCCAACCATCTGGGCAAAGTGTAGCACTTCAATCTATGGCCCTTGGAGTGCCTGTGATAATAACAAAAACTAAAGGGTTTTGGGATAGTTACCTTTTTAGAGACAATGAGAATATTATTTTTATGGATAACAACCATTTAGAAATTTGGGCTGAAAGCATTCTTAATATATTAAATAATAATAAATTAAGAACACTTATAGGCAAATCAGGTAAAGAAGTAGTTGAGAATAATTTCTCTTCTGGTGATACTTACCTTAAATTGACAAAAATATTGAACTTAACGTAATTTAAAATCTTAAGACAAACTAGATACAATAGAATTAAGCTTTTTTTAAAGAGATTAATATTTGATTTATCAATTATACGATCTTCTATTAATTTTTTAAACAATACCATATATTCATTCATCATCTTTTCGTTGTTGTGTGGATATTTTTTCATTTTTAAATAATATTCTTCATAATTTTGAATTAAATTCTCTAGTTGTTTCTCCAATGTATTTTTATCATAGGAAATACCAAAATCCTTACAATATTCAGTAATTCCGCCACTATCTATGAATAAAATGGGAAGTCCACATTGACCAGCTTCAATATGATGATTACCAGAGGGTTCGTTTAGGGAAGCTGTAAGATAAGCGTTTGATTTTTTTAATTCAGAGGCAAGCCTTGCTCCCGACAGTGGTTTAACTAGTTTTATATTTTTAAAATTCATACTTGAAGATACATTTCCTATATACGTAAATTCGAGTTTCTCTTTCCATATATTTTTATCTAACAAATGATCAATCTGATTATAAATATCAGTACCCTTGTTAGAATTCGCACTCCAGTGGTGGGAAGTCATTTTAAACCTTTTAGGAGGATTCCATTTTTTTAAATTTGAATTATTGAAAATATCACTATCGCCGCCACCTAAAATAACTGATGATTTTCCTTTAAATCCCTGGTATGTATATATATTCTTTAACCAACTACTAACAAATACTGTACTATCAGCAATTTTGTTTGATCTCATATAGTAAGCATTTATCCCATTTGTTGATTTTCTCTCATCACATTCATTTATTCTTTGAACGACTATTACATTTTTATTAACATGTTTCTTATATTTTTCAATTTCTCTATGTGTATAGGAACTTGACGATGAAGATTTTCTTGGATCAGTAAGCAAAATAATATCGATGTCTTGATCTGCGAGATGATTTATAACTTTAATTCCATTTTTCTCAAAAAAGTTTATAAAATTTTTGAAAAATAGGTTTCCTCCACCCCAGGGGCCATCTACGACATTTGCACCTATACTTATTTTCTTAATCATCAAATATCATTTCTTTAAATGTGTTTAGTCCATCTGGAATAATAAATTTTTGAGCATTTTTATATGCATGCTCTACATCAGGTTTTGCCAATAAATAATTATTCATATTAAAAATTGATTTTTTTGATAAAATTTCGGGTGCAACTCCAACGTTTGTAGAGATGATTGGAGTTTTTGAAAGAGCGCATTCCATTATTGCTTGGGGTCCACCTTCGACCCTGGAAGCTACAACATATAGGCTCAGTAAATTATATAATTCATTAAGCGTCTTATTATCAACCATTTCATAATATTTATAATTTATTTTGAGTTTATTTAATTCATTAATAACATAATTTCTTCTCTTGCCAGATAGAACCACAAAAACATTTTTTGTTTTATTTAAATTTTTTACAATTTCTATAAACTGATCGGGCCCTTTGGAAAGTTTTGGAGATAAGAAATCTGAGCCTTCTGTATCTCTCTGAAAAGAACCAATAATAAAATCTTCTTTTGGCACCCCGTATTTGTTTCTAAGATTCATTTTATTTTCAATATTAAACCAAATACTCTGGTCGACCCAGAAAGGGATACTGATAATTTTCTTGTTAGTATATTTAGTTAACTGTTGTTTTGTATTTTCAGAAATTACATGATAAAAGTCTACATATTCGTCTCTTTGCCTGAATTCGAGTAAATCTACATCGTTAAATTTCTCTTCATCTATGTGATAAATAGAACAAATTACTTTCTTTTTTTTCATTTGACGTTTTGATACTTTTTTCCATGTCCAAGGTGAACATATCCAAATAAAATCAGCAAGAAAAATAGACTCTGCAGAAATAGTTTGATTATGTGTATACCATTCAGATCTAAGCCGATCTAGTATCCAATTTTCTCTTGCTTTATTTAAATAAACTTTTTTCAATATTGTTAGTATATATTTAATAATATTTTTAAGATTATTTATTTAAATAGGAAATCAAACTATGAAACATAAAATACTTATTACTGGAATCACTGGTCAGGATGGTGTTTTTCTTACAGAGCAGTTACTCTCGACTAAAAATAACATAATTTTTGGAACAAGTAGAGAAAAAGTGAATGATGAATTTTATTCAAAATTAAGATATTTAGATAAGAATTTAGATTTAGATAGGATAACAATTCTTAATAGTAATCTTTTAAATCATAATGAAGTTAAAGATTTGTTGAAAACTATTTCACCAGATTTTATATACAATATGAGTGGTCCGAGCTCTGTATATGAATCCTTAATTGATCCAAAGGTTGAAGATACTATTTACCGAATATTTAAAAATATTATAAATGGATGTATTGAAAGTGATATTTTTCCTAATTTTTTTCAATCGAGTAGTTCTGAAATGTTTGGCCTTAATAAAAATCAATTATTAGATGAAGCTGAAGAATTTATCCCAAATTCACCATATGCGAAAGCGAAATTAAAAATTCATGAAGAAATGTTTGATCTAAGAAATTTTCATGATTGGAATATGTCTTCTGGAATCATGTTTAATCATGAATCAGAATTTAGAGGTGATAATTATTTATTCATGAAAATTGTAAATTACGTCATTAATATTAAAAAAAATACCAGACCGCTAACCCTAGGAAGCTTATCTCTTAAAAGAGATTGGAGTTATGCAAAAGATATAATGGAAGGAGCAGTCATCATAAACGAGTCAGAAATTTCAGATAATTATGTTCTAGGTTCTGGAAATTCATATTCTATTAAACAGATACTAGAAATAGTTTTTGATCTTTTTAATTATAAGTGGGAAAATTTTGTTGAAATTAACAATACCCTTTTGAGAAACTCCGATCCAATGTCAAGAATAGCAAATATTCATAAAGTTGAGTCTGAACATGACTGGAGTCCCAAAACTAGCGTTGAAATAATACTTAATCGAATGGTCGAATATAAGCTATATTTAAGGAATTAAATCTTTCCTTACGCAATTTGCAAAATATTTTTGCTCCTCAGAAAAATTAGATGATATATTGTTTTGCATATTTAACTCATAAAGTATCTCTGGTAATATTTTTATTCTAAAATTTTTTTTAATCAAATCTGTCATGAGTTTATAGTCTTGAGCGTAATAAAATTTTTCGTTGTAGTTGTTTAATTTATTTAAAGTATCTTTTTTAATTAATAAACTTCCATGAATAAAAGGATTCTTATACTTTATAATTAATTTGGGTGAAAATAAGTTAGAAAAAGCATGAATCTTTTCATCCGTATCTATATTTTTTGCCCAGGTAGAACAAGCATCTAGATTATGATAATTAAGAAAATTTATTTGTTTTTCTAATCTCAAGATATTACTAAAATCATCTGCATCTTGTCTAGCAATATAGATTCCATTTGCATATTTTATTAAAAGGTTTAGTGATTTTGTAAGGCCTATGTTGATTTTGTTTTTATAAATTTTAATATTTCCGTAATCTTTTGAATATCTATCAAGTATTTCAGATGAAGCATCCGTAGAAGCATCATCCATAATTAAAATTTCTGTATTCGTGTAAGTTTGATTTAATATACTTTTAAGTGCCTTATCGAGAGTTTCTTGTGAGTTGTGCACACTCATTAAAATACTTACCAACTGAGTAGGGTTAGTCATTAGTAAATTGCCAAAACTTATGAAGTAATTTTTCTTGATCGAGGTAATCAGATATATATTCGTGATTACTGATTCCAATTTTTTTCATCTTATGAATATCTTGAACTTTTAGGAGTTTGGCGAGTAAGTCCTGATAATTAAATTGTTCAAAAGAAAGTGGATAATTTGATGGAAAAAATTCACTTATTCCTCCTGTACGAGGAAAAATAGAGGGTACTCCTAATGACGATGCTTCACATAATAATGTGGGTTGACCTTCAAAGAGCTTTGTAGCAGTCACAACAGCTAAAGAGTGTTTAATTAATTCAATTGTTTCTTCATTGTTTAACTTACCTAAGAAATTAATACTGTCATCTTTGTATTTTTCTCTAAGTTTGTTCAGATCAGGTCCGCTACCAATTATTTTTAAGTTTATTCCATTTATTTTTGCTTTAAGAAATATCTCTAGAAGTTCTTCAATACCCTTTTCTTTTGAAATTCTTCCAGCGTAGACGATATAATTGGATTCAACATTTTCTCTGTGAATATATTTTTTTATAAAATTAGGCACAATTTCAATTTTTTCTGAATCAATATTTAAATCTTCTAAAAATTTTTTATGAAAATTCGTCAAAACTAATAATTTAAAGTCGTAGTTTTTCAATATTTGAAAATATTTAACACCGTATCTACTAATTAACAATGATTTCGCTATTGAATTATTAAAATATTTATTCAAAATTCTTTTTGAACCTTTATAGCCACAAGCTTCACAAACATTATCAACCAGTACATGATTCTTTGAAAAATAAGATTTCGTACAAAAATATCTAAAATTATGTAGTTTTAAAATAACTTTGATATTTTTATTTTTTAACAATTCAAATATCCCGAGTGATGCTTTGAACCATGTATTGTGCACATAGACAATATCTGGGTTAAAATCATCGATTAATTGTTTTAATAAATTTATGCTCTTTTTATTACGGTTGGTGGCAAAATAGAAACTTTGTAAAAATAAATTACTAATATTGTTATCAAAATATAGAACTTTTACTTTGAATTTTTGTTCTAATAGTTTTATTTCATTCGAAACAGCTATATCTTCTCCACCTGTTTCTCTATATTTATTATGTATAACTAAAATTTTTTTCATTTGGTTTTTTTAATTAAACGAGAGTCTTTATCTATAACAATCTCTAAATGGTGGTCATACTCCAGACCTTCTTTTGAATGAGTTGAATTTATAACTGTTATCTCAAGCTCACTTAATATTTTAAAAATTTTTAGTTTCGTCTCATAGTCAAGATTAGAAGTCGACTCATCTAAAATTAATATATCTACCTTTGCTAATAAAGCTCTGATAAAAGAAACTTTTTGCATTTGACCAGAAGATAAGCTTTTATTATCAACTAAAGTATCTAAATTTATACTCTCAGATTTTCCGTATAATTCAAATCTTTTAGTCAAATCCAGAATTTCTTGATCAGAAACATTCCCATTGTTTCCATAAAGTAGGTTATCTCTTAATGAACCACTGATAATTAGTGGGGTAACCCCAATGTACCCATAATTATTTGAAAAAGTAGTAACCTTCCCCTGGTCAGAATAAAATACTCCTGATAAAATTCCAAGAAGAGTACTCTTTCCAGCTCCATTTGGTCCAGTTAAGATTGTGTGAGTATTTCTTTTGATTTTAAGACTCAAACCGTCAAAAATATTGGAATCTGAACCGAGGTACTTAAATACAACATCATTTACATTAATTGCTATATTTTTATCCAGAGTAAAATCAACTACATAATTTTCCGAGTTGACAATATATTTATTTTTTTCCACCATATATAGCTTTTCTAGGTGAACATGTGAATTGATGACATTTCCTATATTTTTGTTAAATTCTCCTAGTTGCTGGAAAAGCCTTAAGATAATTCCAACAAACTCAAGAGTCAAGAAAGAAAGGCTTTTTAGAAAGGTGAATAGTGAAGATAGCACTATAAGAGTGAAAAATGGGGGAAGTATTGAATTCATTGTGCCATACTGATAATTTTTAAACTGATATCTTTGAAAATTTGTAACTTTTGTTTCGAAATCATTCATTTCATCTTTGGATTTCTTTAATATTTTAATTAGATATATATTGTCAACTAGCTTTTGAATATTATCAAACAAACTTTTATTTTCATGGTACGAAAGATCTACATAATGCCTCAGTAGAGAAGCTAATTTTTTTGAAGGATATATCATCACTATTCCAGCTACAAGAAAGAAAGATAAGCTATTCAGATTGAAAATAATTAAATATCCTAAATATCCAATTATTTGAATAGATATGTTTAAAAGAAATGTCACAGATGTATAAAAATATGCAACGTGTCCACTGAGTTGACCAACATAGAAAAATGCATCTGCAGTTGAATAATTACCTTTATCAAATACCTCCTTTATAAGATACTTTTTTAGATTTTTATCAATTTCGAGCTGCATGCCTAAAATATTTATTTTTTCAAAAAACAAACACAAAAATCTAATTATTACTAAAAAAGGTAATAGATAGATATTTTCTTTTAAATAATCAATAATAAAAATAGAGGATTGGTTTTGAAAAAAATTAGCAAAAAAGAGGATTATTAAAATGTCACACGCAACTGCAATATTTGAAATAAAAACTGATAGCAAAATCCTCAATTTTTTATTTTTAGTTTTAGTTAATTTAGATACTATTAAAATATCTTTAACTGCTAATTTAATTTTTTTATACATATTTATTTCTTATCCTAATTTTATAGGGTTAATTATCATAAAATTAGGATAAGATTAATTATATAATGAATTTTTCAAATAATGATATTGCTAAATCTATAGAATGTTTAGATGGCCCAAAGCACAAAATAGAGAATCTTAGAAAATATTTACTTGGCCTTCAAGAAAATAATGATTTTGATGTCAATTTAATTGGAATTTCTAAAACAAAAGGATGGAACTTTAATAAAGAATTAAATTTTGTTCACGAAACAAATAAATTTTTTAGTTTAAGGCGAGTTAAATATGATGAGATTAATACTGGAATACTTAACCAGCCCGATTCTGGCATACTTGCAGTACTGACTACTAACATCCAAGGTGTATTACATGTATTAGTTCAGTTTAAAGAAGAACCAGGGAATATTAATAAAGTACAACTTTCTCCAACAATTCAAGCTACAAAAAGCAACTCGACAAAAGCACACGGCGGAAATTTTCCTCCATATTGGGATGATTTTTTATCAATTCCCTTAGATAATTATTTGATAGACAGCTTTCAGCCAGAGCAAGGATTAAGATATTGGCAAAAATATAATCGAAATTTAGTAATTATTACAGACTATTTAGAGGAAAAAGAAGGATTCAAATGGATGACTTTGGGGCAAATTTTTGAATTTACAAAAATAGATAACTCCATAAATTCTTGTCTTCGTAGCGTATTATCATTATTTCCCTATGCTGGAAGAAATTCTGAAGTCAGTACTCTTTCAAATAATTTAAAAAGTATGATTACTTCAAATATTGAAAAAAATAAAGGCTATGGGACTATTCATGATGATGTTCAATCCTTTTATTCAGGAGAAACGGATTCCTTAGAATTCAAAACAGATACTGATTCTTTTTTAATGAAAGGTCTTCAAATTAAAATAAAAAATAGGGAGGTTTCTAGTTGGCACCAGCCAATAATAGTTGAATCAGATAAAGTTTCATATATATTAATAAGGTTTTATATTGATGACTGTTTATATTATGGGTGGTCTGTTTACAAAGAACCTGGATATGTGTACGGCTTTATATTAGGCCCTTCAAAAAAACTGACTTCTAATGAAAATAAAGAGAATTCTATTTCAGATTGGGTAGATGGCAACTACGGTGCTTATGGAAACATTTCTAATATTACTGAAATAACTATGTCTGAAGAAGGTGGCAGGTTTTGGCAATTTGAAGTTCCTCATGTGATTGTAGACTTAGATCTAAATGATATAAATTCATATCCAGCAAATATAATACTTTTAGATGAGCAGGATTCTTTGAGTTTAATTGAGTCTGGTTTTTTAAGCATGGAGGGTAGAAGTATTTTTACTTTATCAAAGAGTGTTAAAAAATGAATAATGTTTTAATTCTTGGTTATTCAGATTTAGTACAAAGAAAAATATTAAATGCTCTTGAATATTCTAAAAAAGTAAACTCAGTTGAAGTTGCAAGTGAATCCAAAAAAATCTTACAAACAGGAAAAATACAAAAAACATACAATTCTTACGAAGATGCGCTCATAAATTCAGAATCAAATATAGTTTATATATCACTTCCAAACTCTATGCATTATGAGTATGGTAAAAAAAGTCTGGAATTAAACAAAAATGTCATCATCGACAAACCAGCAGTGCTTAATCGTAATGAACTGAATAAATTAATAAATATTGCCAAAAAAAATAATCTATTTATCTCACAAAGCTGTGTTTTTGAATACCACAAAGCATGGCAGAAGTTTATATCCTACAAAAATTCCTTTGATGACGGAATTTTAAGTGCTACTTTTTTGATTCCACAACTAAACAAAGATAATATACGAATGTCCAAAAAACTTGCAGGAGGCGCATTTAATGATATGGGTATATATGCATCAAGGTCAGGAAGTGCGTTCTGGGGTAGAAATGCAGAAAAAATTTCAATCAGTAGCCTGACCAAAAATGGTCTTGACATTGGCTTTACGGCACTCGTTAGTTATGGAAAGAATAAAGAATTTTTATGTAAATTTGGATTTAACCATGAATATAAAAATAATATTAACTTTAGAAGTAATTCTTTTTTTGTAAGTTACGACAGAGTATTTAGCCCTCCTGAAGATTTAAATTCATTTTTTGAAATAAGTAAAAATAACAAAAAAGAAAAAATAGAAATTGGAAAAGATAATACATTTAATAATTATTTAAAAAAATTATTAGACAACTATAAAGCTAAAGATTTAGAAAGTATTAATAATGAATTCAGAAACTCCATGGTAGAATTTTTAAAATTCAAAAAGGAATTAAATTGAATAATAAAGACATTAACGTATGGTCTTATCTTGAGCAATATTCTGACGATGAAGAAGTAATTATAGAAATAGTTAGAAAAGTATTCAAATCAGGAAAATTAGTTCTTGGAGAGAATGTTTCACAATTTGAAAATGAATTTTCATTATGGATAAATAGCAAATATGGAACTGGAGTTGGCAATGGCACCGATGCTATAAAAATAGCTTTAATGGCTGGAGGTGTTAAAAAGGGAGATGAAGTTATTACAGTTTCAAATACTGCTGTCCCGACTGTATCGGCAATTGTTGAAACAGGAGCAAAACCTGTTTTTGTTGATATAGACTTGGACACATATAATATGTCTGTAAGTGAATTGAAAAAAGCAATATCTAAAAAGACTAAAGCTGTAGTAGCAGTTCATCTCTATGGGCATCCATGTGAGATAAGAGAAATTAAAAAAATTTGTAAAGAAAAAAATGTCTTTCTTGTGGAAGACTGTGCGCAATCACATGGCTCTAGGTTAAATAATAAAAAGTGTGGTAGTTTTGGTGATATTTCGGCTTTTTCTTTTTATCCCACAAAGATACTTGGAGCATTTGGAGACGGGGGAATGTGCGTAACTTCAAAAAAAATATATGATGAAAAACTAAAAATGACCCGTTTCTACGGAATGAAAGAAAATTATTACTCGTTAGCAAATGGTGTTAATTCAAGGCTAGACGAAGTTCAAGCTGCAATACTTAGATATAAGTTAAGTTCATTAGACTCTGAAATATTAAGAAGAAGGGAGATAGCTGAATTATATAATGATGGATTAAAAAATACATCCCTGATTTTGCCAAAGGAAAAAACTGGAGCTTATCATTCATATTATTTGTATGTTGTAAGACATCCTCAGAGAGAAAAGATTTTAAAAGAACTCAAAAAATTAGGTATAAATTTAAATATATCATATCCATGGCCAATTCATACAATGCCACCATTTTCTAAATATAAAAAGGGTAGCCTTAAAAACACAGAATTTGTTGCAAAAGAAATTTTTAGTCTTCCTATGTATCCAGGATTAACAAATGAAAAAATACAAACAGTTATTAAGTCTCTAAAGAAAATTTGCTAGTCTTTAATTGAATATTTGACTTTTATTATAGTTTTTTTTACTAAATCTCTAACAAAAATACCTAGAATAATCCTGAAACGTATATCGATTTCAGGTATTAACTTCTTAATGTCTTTATTAAAAAAAGATTTTACTTTTATCATAGAAGCGCGATGTTCAATTAATTCTCTGTGTGTCTTGACGTTGATGTCGAATAAATTAATCATTTTAAGAAATGCAAAAAAATAACAATATGATATCTTTGATTTTTTCACGTTTAATGTCATTGAATCATTTCCAGCCCAGCAGTTTACTAGTGATTCTTCTACTAAATAGGTTCCAGATCCATCAAAAACGGGGTAGTAGTTGATGTAGAAATCAAATCCGAATTGAAGCTTGGTACATTCGAAATGCTCAAGGGAACTAAAAAATGCCTCTTTTAATTTTTCAGATTTCATTAGTCCAGCAGAATCAGTTACAGGTAGTGCTGAAGACTTCAGTATAAAATCCAAAACTTGTTCTATTTGTACTAAACCATTTTCTACATTGTAATAGTCTCTAATGGTAGACTTCTCTTTACTAAAGTTTTTAATTAAATTTACATTACTTACTACGCAAGCAACATTTTTACTTATCATTGTTTCTACAGCATAACTAATATAACTTGGCTCAAGCCAATCATCATCATTTAAAAATTTTGAATATTCTCCACAAATATATCTTGAACCAATTATATAATTATCAATTGGGAGTTGACTATTTTCATTCTTAATATAAAAAATTTTCCTTTTCTTTAAATTTTTAAATAAATTGCATAATTTTTCTGTTTTATCATTATCTGAGCTGTCAATAATATAAAGCTCTATTTCGCCTTCATAACTTTGTTTTAATACTGACTCAATAGCTCTTTTAACTAAATTTGGTCGATTAACTGTAGGGATTATGACTGATACTAAACTCATACCTAACTGACTAAATATTGCAAATTTTCAGAATATTCAGATCCTTTGATTTTATCTAAATAATCTGAAAGTTCATTTTGATTTATCCAACCATTTCTATACGCTATCTCGTGTGGTGAGCATACTAAAAAACCCTGTTCATCTTGTATTGTTTTTACAAATGACGAACATCTGTGAAAAGCAGTAGTAGTACCCATATCAAACCATGCAGTACCTCTTCCTATTTTATTGTGCACTATTGATTCATAGCCATATTTTTTGACTACATCGAGTATTTCATATTCTCCCCGATCAGATTTTTCTGTCTCAAGAAAATATTCATTAAATTTACTATTAAAGATATATAACCCTATTACTGCTTGATTTGATGAAGGTTTTACAGGTTTTTCAACCAAATTAATTACCTTTCCTTGTTCATTTGTTTCAACAATTCCAAACTCACCAGGATTTCTTACGTACTGACTAAAAATAGATACCCCATTAGTTTCATTAAATATATTTTCTAAATTTGTAAAGAATTTTTCTCCAAAAATAAAGTTGTCGCCCAATACTGTAAGTGATTTTTCGTACTTTTTATTTTCCAGGGCTAAGTCAATTGCCTGTGGTATCCCTAGTGGCCTATCTTGAGTGGTGTATTCAAAATTAACTCCAAATTCTTTACCATCTCCCAGAAGCTCAAAAAACATATCTTTTTCATCTAAATTACAAATGATTGTTATGTCTTTTACTCCGCTTAAAAGCAAAATAGATAAGGAATAATAAACCATTGGTTTATCGTAAATAGGAACCAAATGTTTATTAATATAGTTTGTGGTTGGAAGTAATCTTGTACCTCTACCACCACATAATAAAATTCCTCCAGTGTTCATAGACTTAATTTTATAGTGGAAAGATTCTATAGTATTGGATAATTTAAATATTTTTTATAAACAGTAGTTCAATATATAAGACTGATTATAAAGATAGTTAATAAATTAAAATAAATATCATCATAGTTTGTGAATATTACAAAATCTATGTAATAAACTGTAATAGTGAATATTTTAGTGACTGGCTGCTTTGGGTTTATTGGTAATAATTATTTACTTTATCTAAATAAACATTTTCCCAATGAGTTTAATATTTATGGCGTTGATTCTCTTTTAACAAACACATCTGAGATAAATTATGAAAATTTTAAAGATACTAAAAATTTTAATTTTTACAAGGAAGACATTAATGATACAGAATCTTTTTCTAACATAAAGATTGATACTATTGTTAATTTCGCAGCAGAATCTCATGTTGATAATTCAATTACCAATCCAAATAAATTTATAAAAACAAATGTGCTGGGCACTAATCAACTTCTTCAGTTAGCTTATAAAAATAATATTTCTAACTTTGTACATATTTCAACAGATGAAGTTTATGGAAGCAAAAAAACTGATTATTCAAATGAAGATGATATTTTAAACCCTTCTTCTCCCTATTCTGCAACAAAAGCGTCTGCGGAAATGCTTTGTAATGCTTTTAAAAAAACATACGGAATGAATATTAAAATTTGTAGGCCAGCGAATAATTATGGAGTTTACCAACAACCAGAAAAACTTATTCCATACACTATATCAAATTTATTAAATGGGGGAAATATTGAATTATATGGTGATGGTAAAAATGTTAGACATTGGTTACATGTAGAAGATACATGTTCTGCAGTTATGAAGGTGCTAAATGCAGAAGAGAATAGCGGTATCTATAATATAGGCTCAGGCGAATATTTTAATAATCTTGAAGTAGCTATAAAAATACTTAAAGCCATGGAGTTCGATGATTCGCGTATAACATTTGTTGAAGATAGACCAGGACATGATTTTAGATATGCTGTGAATTTTGAACCTCTTAAAAATCTTGGATTTATTCCTAGTAAAACGTTTGATGAAGAGATCTCACACATAGTTAACTGGTATAAGAATAACGAAAACTGGTGGAAAAAAGATTATTTAAATGTGTTAAATAATCGCCTGGAACGAACTAAATTAAATTAAATGTTTACATTTATCTATTGTTTTGATGAAAATTATAACGTTCAAGCCGTAACCTCCGTAGTAAGTCTTTTGGAGAATGTATCGGAAAAAATAAATATATTAGTTGTACACAGAGAAAAAGATTCTTTCAAAAAGTATCTTCACTTAATTGAGGGTCATAACAAATTAGAAAAGCTAGAAATAAAAAATATTAAACGAGAGAGTCTAAATTTTCCAAATACTAAAAATAAGCATGTTTCTGAAGCAACTTACTACAGAATTTATCTTGATAAAATTATTGAAGATAGAAATCTTGAAAAGGTTGTTTATATGGATTCTGATATTATTTGTTTAAATAACCCAATTAAATACTTCAATCAAATTTATCAAGATTTAGTTTTTTATGACAAACCTTTGGCTGCTAGAACTGAGGAACTTAATAATGTTGGAATGGAACCGTTTGATAGTGTTTTTTTAAGAAACAATATGAAGTCAATAAATTACTTTAATGCAGGAGTATTAATCTTTAACTATAAGTTGTGGGTAGAAAATAATTACTTTGACAAACTTAGAGAGATACAAGAAAAATATGAAGGAGAGCTTGTTTACTGGGATCAAGATTTACTTAATAAGTTGTTTGATGGAAATTATATTGAATTGAATAACTTTTCAAATTTTAATTTAGGTGTTAATTGGGTTATCCCTACTACTGTCACTAAAGATATTGCACTACTTATACACTATCAAGGAAGTGCTAAGCCCTGGGAAATTTCAAGCTTACATTATCCAAGCACTAATTTATTTCAAGGTATATATAGTAATATTTTTAATAATAAAACATTTCTTCAAAAATCAATTTTTTCGAGAGATATAAAGGGTTTGTTAAAATTAATTTTTTATTTTAGAATTTTTAAGGTTCAACATCCACTCTCAGCTTTAAAAGAAAGTTTTAAAATAATTTATAAAGAATACTTACTAAAAAAACTCTAATTTATTTTTTGTTAACTATTAATTTTTTTAAATTCAATTTAAATAGGCCAATAAATTTATTGGTTCTTGAAGTATTTATAACATTAAATCCACGGTTTATCTCTTCTGGATCACCTGTTTTTATCGGATAATTGTTATTAATTAAAAAATAAGAAAGTGGAGATTTAAATGAATCGTTTTTTAACTCAGGCTTTAACCAAAGGTACTCTTGTACTACTTGCTTATCAAGTAATGGATACCTTCCTTCAATGCCAAACCCACCAGATATTGACTCATTTCGAATTAAATAGCTAGCCTGGGAGCTCTCATAAAAGTTTTCCCATGGGAATATGTCACTTATATTATCACCAAATATTTTAGGATTTTGGATATTTCCAAAACTATAATTTTGTAGGTTAGAATATACCTCATCTCCTCCTTGACCAGAAGCAAGTATCTTAATATTTTTATTATTGGACTTAACTTTATCCAAAAGGTACATTAGTCCCTTAGAGCCTCTGTCATTAAAGCCATCTACTACTAGATCTTTTTCGTTTTGTGAGACACCATATTTGAAATGAGGAATTCTTTTATACATATCTTCAACTAGTCTTTTTGTTGTTCTCTGAGTCAAATATCTTTTAATGTAGATTTTATTTTTTCTTTTCATTTCAATAATTAATCTACGTAATAGAATAATTTTGTGCTCATTCCCATAAAAAGAAAATATTGTAGATTTTATTCCAAGTTTATTAAATGCACATGCTATTGATCCACTATCCATTCCACTACTTAGGGGTAGAACAATTTCAGAATCTATGTTTTTGAATCTTTTTTCAATTGATTTAAGGAATGCACTTTCCCAATCTTTGAAACTATTTTTATGCTGATTCAGATCAAACTTAAAATAAGGATTCTTAATAGTAAGTTTTTTTGAATTCAAATCAAAGATTCCCAAACTATTAGCATGTAGTTTTTTTACTTCCTTAAATCCTAAATCTTGAATTGTTTCCTTATATGAAGAAAATGAAAAGGACTCACCTTCCAGTGTGTAATAAAATGGTTTAGTGGCAAAAATATCAGTCGCAAAAACTATTTTTTTATTTGTATCGTCATAAATAACAATAGAGAATTCTCCATCAAGATAATTAATAAAATCTTCCCCGTGTATTTTATATGCTTCAAGTATTGCATAACCATCAGATGGTAAATCACCAAAATCTTTGTAATTGTATATTTCTCCATTAAAAGTAACGATTACTGAATCATCAACAATGGGTTGATTAGTAAATTCTCCAGTCAAACTAAGCAGTGTATGATAAAAATTTATGTTTGATTTGTTTAAATGGTTTAGCGAATCAGGGCCTCTACTATTTAAATATTTAAATGAATTTGCCTTTGTATCATATGTTTTATCACTAATTAGAAAGCCACACACTATACTCCTTAAGTCCTCTCTTTTATATACACTATAACTCGTTCTTATTTATCTATTACTAGTAAGTATTATCTATTCTCGTTGATTTAAAATTCTAACTTTATTCTTTGAAGATATGAAATTATTAGATTAATACTAATTTTTAAATTATCTGAAAAGGAAAAATTTATAAAAGTTGATTTATTATTTAAATAATAGGTATCCATATGGTCCATAACTTACAACCTATCAATATCTTTGTTGTAAATTCTCATTATTTTTTCTAATGTATCTATCATAACTTAATTTATTACACTTTTATAGGAGTCTACGTTGAGTAAAGAAATAATAGATAACATCAATAAAGATAATTTTAATTTTGTTCTTAGTAAAATTAGTGAACTTGAATGTGTACCTTTTTTTGGAACTTTATTAGGTTTATCAAGGTCGAAATCACTAATTAAAAATGATGATGATATTGATTTTTTAATAAATAGAAAAGATGTTGTAAAGTTACTAAATATATTTGAAAATACGCACTTAAAATTAGACGATAAAAAATTGAATTTTATAAGCTATATAAACCCAAATTATACAACTATTAATTCCATAGATTTTTATATTTACGATAACCCTGATAATGAAAGTTTTATAGATCTAAAAACATCTTTTTTTGGAAATATCAAATATAAGAAAAGGCATTCTATGTATATTCCAAAAAAGATGTTTTATCCATTAACGATGAATGAAGAATTTCAAGTTAAATCACCTAAAAATCCATCAGAAATTAATAAATTTATTTATGGAGAAAAATGGGACAAACCACTTAAAAAGAATAAGGAATATTTTATATATTTTTCTAAAAATAAGCCCAAGGTGACCTACAACAAATTTTTAATCAAAATGCTCTATCTTGTGAGAATTTTTCTCGAAAAAAGATATGAAAAATTCTATAAAGAAATTTATTACACTTTTACTAAATTATTCAGAATTTAGTAAGGTTTTATTTTGTAGAATGTTTCCATTCTTTATCAAAAGGCACTGTTGAGTCTGAGGCCCAGAAATAAAGACTATTTCTATTATCGACTATTGTTTCAAACACATTTACATTGGAAAAATAGGGTGTTAAAAATCTTTCAAGGTCTTCTTTACTTTTAAACTCATACTCATGTTGGTGTAACATCTTTCCATGCGCACCATGATCTTCTTCGACTATAGTGCATCCACTCAATATTCCATTTTCTGTTAATCTTGATTTTATAGCTGGCATAAGCTTTTCAATTTCCTCTTCAGTAAAATGTTCTATTGCCATATCGCAGACTATATTCTCAAATTTACCTTCAGGCATATCCGTTCTCATGTCAGCAAGGATGTATTCGATATTGTCATAGCTATTTTTTTTAGTCGCATGTTTTATTGCTGATGGATCAAAATCACAAGCAATAACTTTAGAAGATCTTTTAGCATAAAAGTACTTAGTATTAAATCCATCACCAGATGCTAACTCTAAAACATCTCCGCCTTGTAATGCTAAGGCGTTAAAAACTCCTCTTTCTACCCAAAATGAATTCTTGTTCTGAACTTTCCACTGATAAAACAAGTCCAAATCATGATTGAACCATTCAGGGTTAGGACTAACAGCCCATTGAGACCAAAGCAATCTTTTGTGTGCTGATCCAGCCCACTTTGACGAAATATTACTTTCAAAACCAAAAATTGCTTCTAAAAATTTTTTATATAAACTTTTGTTCCAATGCTCTTCTGACATACATTTACTATACCTTTCTGAATTACTTATTATTGAAAAATGAGAATTATTCTCATAAAAAAAATTTTAATTTATACAAGGAAAATAACTATTAATAAATAAAGTTACCTTTTAATGACTCATTCATTAATTTCTTAGCAGTACCCTGAAAGTGTATATTTATAACTGAGTAGTACTCTTTTTTAACTTTATCAAAGATTAAATTTTGTTCCTTTTTTTTATTTTTATATATTTTTATTTGTCCCTTTCTTGTTTCATATTGGTCTAAAGAAATATGCCCTTGAGGTGAGTTAATATTATCCATAACAACATGTTTGATTCCTTTATAATTTCTTGGAATAAGCAAATTATCGACGTTGACCATATTTTCTTTATAGATCAAGTAAAATAAGGTCATATCACATATTCCCCCATCTCCAAATTTCTCATGATACTTTATTTTTTCTTCGATTAAATTAAATTTAGATTTGTTAATAAATATATCTTCGTACAATTTAATGAACATTTTATAAAAATTTAAATCATTCAAGCTGAAATGAATACTTGCTTCCATTAAATTTTTATTCCATTCAGGAGGAATAACATATGCATTATCAAAATTATAATAAAAGTTGCTTACATTTTTTAACAAAATATTGTCACTGTCGATATGAAATATTTTTTCATTTTTTGATTTTATAAGATAATCATGTAAAACAAAGACTCTCAAATACCAAAGCCATACCCATTTTGATTCAACTGTGTTGTAGGGTACAAAAAACTCTTTATAGTGATCTGCTTTATCTCTATCAAACACATCTTCATAGTGAATAAATTGAACGTTATCTATCTTATCAAGATGCTTATTTTCACTGTCACTAATAACCACAACATTATTATTTTGAGATGTTATTTCACAATTTATTTTTAAATAATTACTTTCACCATTGTGAAAAATGACGACAGGAGTTTTATCCATTGGAAGTGCTAAGTTTTAATTTTACAATCATAATTTGTTACATATCTCTCTATGTTTGAACAATCTAAGTAAACTTTTATAAGTTATCCTTGGTATTTTTGGAACTTGTAAACTTTAGTTTTATCATAATCCCCATAAAAATATCATAACTGAAAACATTCATGTTGTTCAATTTCATATTGAGTTTTTTTACTTAAATCAAATTTTCTTGAGGATTTTGTCAATTGTTTCTAGATGAATCTGCCCTTGATATATTTTATTCTTCAAATTATTAATTTTACTATTATTGAGCTGATCATATTTTAGTTTTTCAATCATACTTACTAGTTCTTGTTTATTCTTAAGGATTGGTAACTCAGTATAACTCAGAATACTCGACATCTGTCTCTGGGGATCAGGATCAGGATTATTGATTATATAAATAGGCTTTTCTAATAGTAAATAATCTACATAAATTGTAGAAAAATCAGTTATCAAAACATCACTAATTAGTAACGAGTCATAATCAGAATCTAATTTCAAATCATTTTGAAATAAAATATTATTACTGTTATTTACTATTTCTTCTATTTCTTTAGATGTCTCATCATTTATGTGAGTTTTAATTATTAAAACAATATCAGACTCTAAAAGAGTCTCTCTTATAAATTCAATAAAATCTGTATTTGATATAGAAAATTCTGATTCAATGTAGTTAATGTTATTTCTATTTGAAGTAGGTGCATAAAGTATAATCTTTTTTCCATTCAGATTATTGTTGTTTTTTAATCTATTAATATTTACAGTATTTTCAAGCATTGCTTGATTTCTTGGGAACCCAATAATATCAAGATTAGAACCTTTATAGTTATACTCTTGAGTAAGAATTTTTTTGTCATACGGTGAATGCAGCCATACTTCATGAAAAGTTTCATAAAATAAGTTATCTTTATCTTTATCTTTATCTTTTGGAAGTGATCCATGTATTGCATGCCCACAATATATGGTTTTAATTCCTAATTTTTTTATTGCATTATGTAGAAAAATTCCATGAGAGGCTATGAGTGTTTTAGACTTTAAACCTTTCAATAATTGAATGATGTTTAAAGCGGTAAGGATTCTGTCACCATATATTTTTTTTAGTCTTAAATAATCTTTGTAGTTTAATGTTATAAATAAAACATTTTTCTGTGAAAATCTTTCATCTTTAAATATTATTTCTAGATTTCCAACAAGTTTATGACCATACAGTAAAACGCTATTACTGTTAGATTTCATAAACTGTCTTAATAAAATAGCCACATAGTAATTTAAAGCTGCAAAGGAAAAAATAAAATAGTGTGAAATTTTATACTTATTAAACTTCATGAATAATCATTTTACTTAATGTATAAAGATAAAAATAAGTACTAGATTTTTTCTCAATTTTAGGTATAGATATTTTTAACAAAAAAAGTATAACTTATTTACAATTGAGCACTGGGTCCATATGAATAGTTTAAATAATATAGTTAAATTAATGGAAATATACTCTTTTGTGACACCATATATTTTGTAGGAGTAATACTGGTTACATTTTTTTTAAAACTGCTTTCAAATTTATTAAAAGTCTCATTTACTTTAAAATTTCTAGCCGTATCTTCATAACCATCAAATCCCGTAATAAATATCTCGTCATTCTTAGAAAATAAGGAGAGAGCTAGAGCATATGCAAGGGCTAGGCTATTAGGAAGTTCTGAATATTTATTATTGAATTTAAATTTATTTTCAGAGCTTATTTTGAATTCATAATTATGAATATCTACACCCTCCTGTAGGGTTGTAATCTTGGAGGGAATAATCACAGAGGCTTCAGATTTAATTAATTTGTCCAACTCACCAAAAAATCGTTGAGGATTTGTATACACATGATAGTTGACTAATTTTTGATCTAAATTACCATTAAAATTTAATTCGAGAACAATTGGACTTACTTTATTTATGAATTTTTCAATTTGTTTTTTAAAATCTTTAGTACCTTTTCCAGATCCAATAATCAATACTGGTTTGTTTGAATCAAATAGAAAACTTTCACTATTTAAGTCTTTATTAATATCAGAGTAAAATTTGTCGATGTAATCTACGTTGCTTATATCAAACGATTCCTTGTCAATGTAGTCAGTAGCCTGTAGAAAGTTTAATTTGTCTAGAGTCGTTAGATTTTCATTTAAATTCATTTCTTGAATGTATGAAGGGTGTACTTTGTGTTTTCCCGAAAGAAAATACAGAGGACTTGAACCCCATTTGTAGAGAGCTTTTTTTTCTAGTAAGTAATCATCTATAAAATTAATCATTTTTAGATAACTATTATTA
>Ga0315320_10000221_pt1 | contig 45665 bp, 33 predicted proteins | sample M140m21515metaG_FD_203458 | JGI IMG/M metagenome (GOLD analysis project Ga0315320, IMG submission 203458) | Ammonia-oxidizing marine archaeal communities from Monterey Bay, California, United States - M1 40m 21515 | ecosystem: Environmental > Aquatic > Marine > Coastal | place: USA: California... | reverse complement strand
CTTTGATGCCGATGGAACGTCGGACGACGGCTTTGACGCCGATGGAACGTCGGACGACGGCTTTGACGATGGAACCACTGACGATGGAACGGTCGATGACGGCACGGTTGATGACGGTGCGGCCGATGACGATGATGAGAGTGATCCGGATCCAATCATCGAGGTCTACGAGTCAGCCACCTGCGAAGACGCGGGAGATGAATTTACCGTGGTCGGTGATCGCATCGCGGCTCACTACAACGAGGGAGGCAACTGGAACAACAGCGGGAGTCTTGGCTTCGAGATTGGTACAGGGGATGGCACCTACTATGAGGCATGCTTTCCTGGGTCTCCGTGGCAAGTGATCACGATGGAGTGGGACGAGGCGGGAAGCACCCAGAACTACACCGGCAACTACGATGGCCGCAGTTGGGATTGGACCACAACGTGCGGGGGTACGGTTGGGGATGGAGACAGCATCACCGGTGCCATCCATGAATGGACCATGGGGTCCCTGAAAGTGACCAAGACAGAGATCTGGGCGGTGGATGGTCAGGTCTCTCGGGTGTGGTTCGATCTCACCAACACGGGATCATCCACGCTCACAGACTTGGACTTGATGTTTGGGGTTGATCCGGATCAAGATGAGCCGCCGCATGGCACGTTCTCTACACTCAATGACGTGAACAACACCGGTGACTATGCAGGTTTGGCCGAAGGTGCCTTGGTGAGTAGTGAAGGGCCGACGTCGGGCCGAACGTTGGTGTTTGGCCGGTGCGACGCGGACAACGAGCGTGTTGGCCATACGGCAAGTTGGGTAGAGGATGATGACTTTACTCCCATCGACTATGACGGTGAATCCGGCGATCTGACCATGTACTGGGGTCGTCAAGACATGAGTTTGGCCCCAGGAGAATCGGCAAGTGCCGGGTTCTTGGTGTCCGTTGGTGAGACGATATCAGAGGCCGTGGATGCCTATGCCGACACACGAGAAGCATTGTGTGTGGACAACTACCTGCCCGGTGAGAGTGGCGATGATGGCAGTGGTGATGATGGAGCCGATATCGATGGTCCAGGAGATGATTTCGATGATGGTTCATTCGACTTCGATGGCTTCGATTCGGATGTGGGCGATTTTGATGATCCGCTGGATTTCGACTTCGGCTCAGACTTTGATGGACCCAGTGATATCGACATCGACTTCGATGGTTCCTTCGACATCGACTTTGATGGACCCAGTGATATCGACATCGACTTCGATGGTTCCTTCGACATCGACTTCGATGGTTCCTTCGACATCGACTTCGATGGTTCCTTCGACATCGACTTCGATGGTTCCTTCGACATCGGTGGAGACTTCGATGGTCCACCGGACGATGGTCCGAGTGATGGCGGCCCGATGCTCGATTGCTCTTCGGATTCCGACTGCTCGATCTCCGATTGTCCACCGGGCTCAGTAGAGTGTGTCTGTGCAGACTTTGGGATGGGGGGCTTGTGTGTCCCGGGGTGTGATACCTCCAGCGATTGCCCGTCAGAGCTTCCCACCTGTGAGCCCGCTTTCGGTGTGTGTGGTCCATAGGGCGCGCATGAGTCTGGTGTGAGCCGTACACACAGGGTTTGAATCAAGGCGCTCCAAACAAAAGAGGCCCGGTGCAGAACACCGGGCCTCTTGTTTGTTGCGCGTGTCCTTATTCAGGGCATGCGAATCCAGGACCGAATGTACCCACGGTCCACCAGCCATCCTCGCGATCCATGCTCATGACCTGGGTTGCGATGATGTCGCAGACGTCCCCGGAAGTGGGGTCGACATAGACCACGCGAACGGTGGTGTTGGTTGGGCCGTTGCCATGATCACTGTAGTAGTGAATCTTGACTTCGTAACCAGCCTCAGAGGAGTACCCAGGGGTGCTCTTTACGTTCTCTGGACCGTAGCCGTAGATCACATCGATATCGAGACTTCCCCAGTCGCGGCTGGAGCTGTAGTACGCAATCTCACTCATGCTTCCAAGCTCGGTCACGTGGGTGTCGATGTCGGTATCGTCCTTGTCCCATGTGGTGTTGACCCACAATTCCTGCGCAGGCAGCTCGGCTGGTGTGCAGAATTCGATGGGAAGACTTTCGCCCACACCGTCGAGTTCTGCGTTGGTATCGACCTGAACGACCGCGTATCCACCGGGAAGAGAGATCTTCCAGTTGATGTCGCCGCCGCTTACCTTGACCCTGTCGGTCAGGTACACGGGAACACCATCGACGGCCTCACCCACTTGGATGCGGACGAATGCTTCCGATATGTCCGCGTCTGTGGATGCGGAGAGTTCGAGAACGGGTGCGATACCGTCGTCACAGTTGATCGGGTTCTCTTCGCCCGTGACAGCGGCTTCGCTGGCATCGGCGGTGCTGGTACCATCGGTGATACTGAACGAAAGCCATTCGGCGCCGTCACCGCTAATGCTCACGCTACCGTCGTCTGCCACTTCGGTGACCTCTTCGAGGACTTCTTCGGGTGGCTCTTCTGGCTCAGCGATTTCTTCAGCAGGCGGTGGTGTGGGCTCGACCACAGGTGCTTCACAGCGGATGTTTCCATTCCGCGGCATGACAAATTCGGTCACATCCGTGGCTGTTGGATCGGAGAGATCTACATCGAGGGTGATCATGCTCTCCAAGGTCACAAGCTTTGTTGTTTCATCAAAGCCGATGATGTCTTGGGTACAGCTTGCACCACCAGAGCCTGTGAGAACCGCCACAAAGCCCAAATCGGAGCTAATGGTCACATCGGCCACAGTGAAAGAATCACCGTCCCATGTTGTGGCACCTTGATCAACCGGTGTGTCCAGCTTGGAAACGTCGATGCGACCGGAACAGCCGGGTACTTCCACGCCTTCTACCGTACACACAGAAGCATCGAATGCATCGGGGTTGTCGGTGGGTGTGTACAGAACGACGGAGCGGCCATCAGGCTCATCTCCACTTACATTGAGTGTGCCGACGACGTTGACAGTGATGCCCGCAGCATCGATGGCATCTTTGACGGCGTCGCAGCCCGACAGCGCAAGTGCTGCCGTGCCCACCGCCATCAGGCGAAAATTAGTGGTATTCATGGTGTCTCCTCAGAATTACCGGACGTGCGCGATCGTGCGCTATTCATCAGGTGGCCGCATTACTATCAGATTCGGCGTCGGATGGGCACTGTTGGCAATTAAAAGTGATCGTGAGTGGCGCAGTTTTATGGTGTTTCCCAGTTTGAAAACCCCACCAACGAAGACTCGGACGGAGCCCTCATGGTGCGGTCCACAGAGGCATTGATCAGAGCTTCGGCCATCGAATTGTGTTGGTTTAGCAGGGCCGGGGTACTGGCCGTCCACTCTTCGATGTTTGGCCCATAGTTCTGTTGAATGTCCCAGTGGGTCGATACGATCCAGTACGCATATTCTTGCAGCAGAATCCGGTTCTTGATGCCGGGTTCATCGATCTCATCGTAGTCGTGGGTGTTGTACACACCACTGTTTTGGGCCTCTTTCATGGCGGAATACAGAGTCGATTCTTGGTTGAGCCCCCACTGATCGGGCCAGGTGGCGTGAAGCCCGATGTTGGTGACGTGGTGGAGGATGTGCTCGACCACCTCCATGGCTTGACCAGCTTCCGTATCTTGGAAGATGAGGTCACACACACTCACCTCTCCTTCGATGCTTTCGATCGCACCCTCATCGATACCGGATTCACCACCGGCAAAAACGGGGATCGTGGTTTTGTAGCGATGGAGGTTTCGCAAGATGTCGGATTGTTCTTGGGCTGCGATCACGTCATCGGGAAAGATTTCGACAATGGTATTTCCCACTGCCCGCAAAAAGTCGTCGTCTACGTCGTCTTTGGCCACCATGGTGAGCCCGTAGACGGTGATGGCTTTGTCGAATTGACCGGGCACATCGATGCGGCGAATATCGCCCACATCATAGGGGTCTGTGGGGCCCGATTCGTCGGGGTTTTTCAGCAGACAATCGGTGTAGACCCCGGAGTCTGGGGTGGATTGTTTGTCCTCGTTGTCGGTACAGCCAAGGAGTGTGGTTGCGAGGGCCAAATATATGCATCGGGTCATGTGGGCTCATCCGTGATGTGTGTGCCGGAGTGGTACAGCCATGCGCCATCGACGCAGAAAAAGATGGATTGCTCCGTGAAGGAGTGGTCGGTGTTGCCCGCTGAGAGGTGAGCGGTGAACTCGACCCATCCTTGAACGTCTTCTTGTCTCGATTCATTCACATCGAGCCCATCAAAACGGACGCTTTCGCAGAAGTCGAGAATCTCTTTTGTCCACGCCATGGGGTCCGCGCGAAAGTGCGGTCCGTCGGGGTGTGTGGTCCGCATGATGTGCTCAGGTTTGCCCAGTGCGTAGGCGGCGTATCGAGAGCGCATCAAGGATTCTGGATTTGCCGCAAGTGTGCCTGCCAAGATGGGTCCGCAGCAGCCCTTGGTCTTTTTTCCACTGGTGCAAATGCACGCCTTGTTGGCCGGCCACTTCATGGCGAGATGCCCATTACCACGTCCAGCCTCCTTTCCAGCTCTTGCGGAAGGTGTGCCCTTGGGTGGGTGGGCGTTTGGGTTCTTGCGAGTTGCCCAGGTAAAACAAGACCATGCGGTCGTCTTTGTAGATTCCGTGAAAGTACTCGACACTGCGGGCAATGCCCGGAATTGTAGCCACCACATCGGTGGTGGTGATCAGGAAACTGGTCCCTTCCCTCACTGTGGCGGCCCGCTTGGCGGGAATCTGCAGCGGTGTCACTTCATAGGTGCCACTAAAGCCCAGTTTCGCATCCATCAGGTGCAGGAAAGTACCGTCTTTCCGAAGACGCCATCGCTCGGGTGTTTCACCTGGGCTGGGTTCACTGACGGGCATCTCGATAAAACGTTTCCCGTTGTTTACGTGGTAGCCCACCAAGATCCAGTCGCCGGCAATGACCGGTGTTTTGGCTTTGCCGCCCGCGTCGGCCGAAGCGGACATACCTAGGCCGATGGCCACGAGAAGTACGGCGTTCCACGAGAAGTTCAGTCGATGTAGATTCATGGTTGATCCGGTTTATACAGCGTCTTCACTGAGGTCTTTGACGTGTTTGAGTACACGCATGTGGATGCGGTGGACCACAAAGTCCGACCACAAACGCCAGTAGGATCCCGGCGCAATATCAAGGGTGTACCAAGTGGTTCCCCGCAGCAGTGTTTGTCCATCTCTTTCGATGAGTTCAAACTGTCCCCGTTGGCTCAACATGGTGTCATGCAGGTGGGGTGCGTACACCTCTCCGTATGGGCTCCATTCGTGCATGGGTTCGGGTTGCTCGATTACATTGAACGCCAACCGGTTTGGTGGATCCCACACGGTGATGGGCTCGACAAAAGGACCGGTAGTGAACTCGCAATATCGCACGGCACCCACGCCCTCTCCCTTGATGGTGGCCCGAAGTGGACACGCGATGCCTGTGTTCATCAGCCAATCTTGGGGTGGAGGCAGGTCGGAGAACCCCACAACGTTGGGCCACACCGCTTCAGGAGGTGCGTTCACCGTGATTTCACTGGTCATTTCATAGACGGGCAGTGGTGCATCCATGGCCGCATCGGTGCCACCGAGAATGGGCAGCACAAATGCCATGGCTGTAACAGAATTGCCCGTGGGTCCGGAACCGCGGGCGAGCAGGGTTCCAAATATGGCCCCAAACACGGTCAAAGTGAGGGCCAAAGGAGACACCATCATCAGGCAGACGATGCCTTCTAGGGCGAAGACAAGGAGCATGCCGGAGCACAAGATGCATGCAACGATACTCACGATCAAAGCGGGGGTGAACCCGCGATAGTGGTGTTTATTCACCCGCCATCCAGCGATGGTGCCCATGACCACAGGGCCCCCAACAAACAGCATTAATCCGTACTCGCCCAAGAGAAACACCGAGATAAGCATGACGAGTACGCCAAAGCCCGCTGCGATGGCCACCGCTTCCATGGCACTGCGCAGGATGCCCATCCCTTCGGTTGAAGATGGTTCAGCCTCCAGTTTGTGTGGGCGGCTTGGGAGCACACAGAAGGCTGCGATGGCGAGCAGATTGAAGACGGGGATGAAGAAGCCGAGTCCGAGCCAAGGGCTCATGCCCGCATCACGGGCGCGGCGGAGACTCATGCTCACCCCGATCCATAGAAAGGGCAGCGCCCACATGGCCATGGTGATGAGCGGCCATCCAGGATCGGCGACATCGACTTGACTGGGGATCAGTTGATGCATGATGGCGCCACGCGATGCCATGGTTGGGGCCAAATAGAGTGCTGGATTGAGCAGGGCCCAGGACAAAGTGGCTCCATGGCTCAGCAGAATCAGGAGATCTCCCGCACAGCGCACCACCATCAGGCCGAGTCCACTCCATAGATAGACCCGTCGATCAATGGGTGCTTGAAAGCCAAACCAAATCTTGAACCAGTGTTCTACGGTGTTCATGGTGGTGGCCTTTGGTTCAAAGCTGCATGCACAGTCAGATGCGTCCAAGCAGATTGCGGCTCTGAATGGCTGAAGCGGTCAAGAATCCAGCGACCAGCGCGCCACCAATGCCTGCGGTGGAAATGTCTTGTCCGGTCAGCCAGAGCCCTTTGATGGGGGTGCGTGGAGTGAGGTGTCGGGCCAAGAATCGATTGGGAGAGTGGGCGAGCCCATAAATCTCCCCTCGGCGATGCCCAGAGAAGTGTGCGGTGCTCAGGGGCGTAGACAATTCGCAATGATCGACGTGGCCTTCGATCTGTGGTTCGACCCGGTACAGCTCCGATAGCAGTCTGTCTGTGAACTCTTGTTTGAAGGCGAGGTAGTCCTCCCCGCGCTTCATCCATCGGGAGCCTTCCCATTCCGCAAACCATTCGTATGGGGCCAAAGTAATCGCTTGGATGGTGCTTTTCCCGGGGTATCGATTGGTCCAATCCGGGTCTTTTGCAGACGGAAAGCTGATGTAGGTGAGCGGCAAGGGTTCGGAGCGGTCTTCAAGGTATCGCGCGATGTTCTGATCGTGGTCGTCGGTGGGGTACAGCCAATGATTCGATCGTGGCATCTGCAAGTCTTCAGCGGTTTGCTTGCAGCCCACATACAGACACACATGGGCGGCGGCCCGGTCAACGGTCTGGCTTTGTTGAAGCATGTTGCAGTCGGCAGCCACATCGGAATCGATGAGGTGTTGGACGGTGTTGATGTATCCAGCGCCACTGATCACGATGGGGGCGTGGAGGGTGCGGCCATCTTCGAGTGTGACACCGGTTGCTTTTTTATGGGTCACATTGATGCGGGTCACCCGTGCTTTGGTGATCACCTGTCCGCCGTTTTCGTGAATGACTTGGGCGATGGTGTCTGCGATGACGCTGGCACCCCCCACAGGGTATGAGCCGCCCCGAAAATAGTGACGGACCAAGATGGCATGCATGCCAAACGAGCTTTGTCCTGGGGGGAGTCCGTAGTCGCCGTATTGGCCACACAATACACCGATCATTCGTTTGTTTTGGGTGAGTCCTTGCAACACTTCGAGGGTGGTTTTTCCGGCCACTTGTTCAAATGCACGCCGCATCCGACCGCCAGCAATGCTGGAGACCAACTTCGGTGTCGCTTTTTCTGCCATGTAGCTGCGAAAGGAGCGTGTGGTATCGATGACCAGTTGAATGTAGGCATCGATGGCCTGTTCCTCTTCGGGGAACCATTCGATTAAACAGGAACGAAAGTTGTCGTTGCCGGAACGCAATGCGTATTCGTCGTCACCGAATCGAATGCGGTCATACACATCGCCCATGTACTCCCATTCAATTTGACCGTTGGACACATAGTCGAACATTTTTCGGGCCATGGAGTGTTCTTGATGCACTTCACCGATGTAGTGCAGGCCCACATCCCATTCGTATCCCTTCCGTTTGAAGACGTGAGAGAAACCGCCGGCAGCATAGTGTTGCTCTAAAACGAGGACGCGTTTGCCCTCTTTGGCGAGGACGGCGCCGGCGCCAAGTCCACCCGGTCCCGAACCGATGACAATGACATCCCATTTCTCTTCGATGTCACTCTGTTTGTAGGACGCAATGGCTTTGAGCATGGGGTCTCCAAGGCGAGCATTGTAGCGGCCGGCAACCAAGGATCACAAACAAAGCCTGCCGGTCGCCACGGAAGTGCCGACCGGCTGGGGAAAGTTTTCGGGGCATGGAGGTGTTGGAGTCTATTTACCGCCGCCGCCGCCGCCGCCACCGCCGCCGCCGCCACCAGGACCGCCGCCGCCGCCGCCAGGACCGCCGCCGCCGCCACCAGGACCGCCGCCGCCACCGCCGCCGCCGCCACCGCCGCCGCCGCCGCCACCAGGACCGCCGCCGCCGCCAGGACCGCCGCCGCCGCCCCAGCCGCCGTCGTCGTCATCGTCGTCGTCGTCATCGCCGAAGAACCATTCGAGCTTTTCAATGAAGCCTTCGAGTTCATCGCACGCCTCATCCTCTCCGTCCTCACAGGCGTCGTATAGTTCGGTCAGGATCTCATCGAGTCCTTCTTCGCCGACCTCGGAGAGGAACGACTCGATCTCTTCCATCGTTTCATCGTACTCATCACAGGCGTCTTCATCTCCGTCTTCACATCCTTCCGCCAAATCTTCCATGAAGGTGCCGAAATCATCTTCGTCATCATCGCTCCAGTCGTCTTCCCAGTCGTCTTCCGAGTCGTCTTCCCAGTCGTCTTCGTCGGACCAGGGATCAAACTCTTCTCCCGAAACCCACTCAATCCAGTCGGTGATGGCCCACAGTTCTTCGCATGCCTCTTCATCGCCCCTCAAACAATCGACCGCGAGTGAGCCCAGCATGTCCTCCAACTCTTCCGAACCCTCTTCTGAGTCGAGCCACTCCAGCCGCTCGAGTGTTTCCCACAATTCTTCGCATGCCTCTTCATCGCCGTCTTCACAGTCATCAGCGGTCTCTTCGATCCAGTCCTCGAAGCTCTCATCTCGTTCATCGTCTTCCCAATCGTCCGACTCTTCTCCGCTGATCCATTCCAGCCATTCGATGATGCCAAAGAATTCCTCGCATGCGTCTTCGTCGCCATCTTCACAGGCTTCACCCAGGCCCTCGAGCGTTTCTTCGAGTGCTTCTCGGCCTTCTTCACTGTCGAGCCATTCGAGTTTTTCAATGGTTCCTTCAAGTTCTTCGCATGCCTCTTCATCGCCGTCTTCGCAGTCTTCAGCGGTCTCCTCAATCCATTCTTCAAAACTCTCTTCGCGCCCGTCGTCACCCCAGTCGTCGTCACCCCAGTCGTCGTCGCCCCAGTCGTCGTCGCCCCAGTCGTCGTCGTCACCCCAGTCGTCGTCGTCATTTTCTTCATCTGGACGATCGCCTTCATCATCGTCCTCCGCTCCGCCATCGTCATACCAGCCTTCTTCATCGCCTTCGTCGGGGGCGCCATCGGCGTTTTCGATGTCGTCACCGGTCGTACCGGCAGCGGTTTCCTTGTCGTAGCAGCCCACTGTCAGCATCAGGGCCAGCGGTAAGAGGAGTGTTCGGATCGTCATGGGAGATCTCCTGTCAGGGTGGTCATCAATCTACTCGGTGCGGGCCACCGATCAAAGCCAGTTTGTCATGTCATTTGAAGTGTTGTACTGGAAATGTGATAACGCTGGCATAAAATCGTACTGGTTCTTCAGTACAAAATCAAAATAAATACTTTGACGTGAGTCGTTTATGAGTAAATAGTGTGGGTGCTGGTGTACTGAATGGAATGCCCAAACATATATAATTTTCTGGATTACCGAGCGTTTTTGTCGGCATGGTTTCAGTGGAAAAAATCCGAGTCACCCCGGTTTAGTCACCGGGGGTTTGTCCGTCGGGTTGGACACAAGAGTCCCAGCCTCGTGGTGGATCTCATCGCAGGCCGCCGTGGGCTTACGGACGCCATGTTGCATCCCTTTTCGAAGGCCATGGGGCTTAAGGCTGAGGAGCGTCGGTTTCTTGGACTCTTGATTGACCTCGATCGGGCGAGCGATCCCGAAAAACGCAATGCGGCGTGGGATAAAATCGCGGCGCGGCGACGGTTTTTGGGTGCACATGCGATTGAGGGCGACAGTTTTCGATATTTGTCCGATTGGGCGCTTCCTGCGATTCGAGAACTCGCTGCCCGTGCCGATTTTCGGGCCGATGCCGGCTGGGTCGCGGCCACTTTACGGCCCACGATCACCCGCTCTCATGCCCAAAAAGCCCTGGATGCATTGTTTGAACTCGGCATGTTGATCGAGGGTGAGGATGGCGGGGTCACCCAGGCCGATGGTGCGGTCGTGACGCCCAGTGAGGTGCTGGGTCTTGCGGTTCATAATTACCACCAGGGCATGATCGATCGGGCGCGAGACGGGATCACGGCTTTCAAGGCGGTTGAGCGTCATTACACCGGGGTCACGGTGTGTATACCGGAGTCGCTCATGCCGAAAGTCAAAGACGAGATCAATGGTTTTGCTGAGCGCTTGCTCGAATTGTGCGATGGGGCCGAAGCGCCCGCTGAACGGGTTTATCAGTTCCACATGATGGCTTTTCCTCTCAGTGACAGCCCAAAGGATGAAGAATGAAGCAGTGCATATGGTTGATCGTTTCTTTGTTTGGGTGCTCGGATGATGGTGGGTCTGATCAGGGCACGGTTGTGGGCAATCCAGGCGATGCCAAATTTCGGATGGCGGAGAGTGACTCGGTAGAGGTCGAACACGCACGCACGGTTGTCGATGAGGTGGTGTGGCTTGGGTGCGATGGGGGTGAAGAGGTGGTGGAGGTTGAACGAGAGGTTGATCTTCTCGACGATGTCTCTGTGGCGCTACCCGTGGGTGATTGGTGTGGTTTGGCTGTTGGGTTGAGCGAGCCGCTTCAGCTCGAGATGTATGTGGCGGATTGGGACAAAGACGTTGTTCTGTATTTGGAATTCGATGGTCTGTTGTTGGACGCACCGTCATCGGTGGAGACAAACGATTCGGATGTGGTGCTCGAGTGGGGTTTCCCCGGCTGGTTTTCGGGTCAGCAGCGGGACTTGGAACGGTGGGTCATCGAAGAGGACGCATGGGACGACGAAGAACCTGTCGAGCTCACCGAAGAGTCGTCCATGCACGATGGCCTCGCGGAGGTGTTTGCCGATGCGTCCGCGGTCTTCCTTGATTCAAATGGTGACGGTTGGGTTGGGGAAGACGAGCGCGCGCAGGGCCCGTTGGCGTCGGGTCAAGATCATCCCCAATATGCAGAGATTCTGGACGAAGAAGAGGAGCAAATGGCCATTGATGGTGGGGTGAACACCGGTCAGCAGGAGGAGTTGACTGTGGGGCCGGGCTGCGCTTCGAGTGAGTCCAATCTTACCTGGATTGGGCTATTTCCCGTGCTATTGATGGGGCGTCGACGACCACTTAGCGCAGGCTAAAGATCTCTACAGGCTCTGTTCGACCCCGAACAGTCACCGTTCCACGGTGTTCCACGGCAGGAATCTCATCGCCGTTGGCCCGGGCGGTGTCGACCACTGATTTGGAGACGATGAGGGGCGTGTCAAGTTCTTTGGTCATGGACTCCAATCGACTCGCGATGTTCACCGGATCTCCGACGACGGTGTATTGCCGGCGTATGTTGGTCCCGATGTCGCCAGCCACCACCTCGCCAAGGTGCAGTCCGATGCCGTGACGAAGAGGGGGAAGATTCTGTGCCACTCGGTCCTCGTTGTGCTGTGTGAGGGCCGCATTCATGCCCTGGGCAGCCCGCAGTGCTCGGGTGGAATCATCGGGTCGTTCTTCAGGAACACCCCATACCGCCATGATGGCATCACCCATGAACTTGTCCACCACACCACCATGGGCTTGAATGGGCTCGAGCATGGCTTCAAAATAGTGATTGAGTTCATCGACCAACCCTTCCGGTTCTCTCGACTCGCTGTACTGGGTGAAACCCCGCAAATCGCTAAACAACACCACGACGGTTTGTCGGGTACCGGCCAACATCCCGGCGCCGTCGCCCAAGACATGTTCGAGCAGCTCTGTGGAAACATAGGCGCCCAAACGTTGGCGTGTGCGTTCCGCCCCCCGGGCTTCACTCGCACCCCGCGATACCAGTCGGGCACTTCGGCTTGAGATCGTCCACGCCAAGGCCACACACATGACCATGACGAGCATCACCATGATTTCATTCGCCACAGTGGTGGTGATCCGGTCCGGGTTTATGGCTCGGTCAATTTGGAGCAACGCGGCCAAGGCCAATGTGTCGAGTACGCCCGCGGAGAGTGCAAGTTTGGATGTGAGTCGCAGTCCGCCGGCGACCGTGACGATGAATAAGAAACCCAGCTCGGGTACACGTCCAATCCCCGGGTAGGCGGCGGCCGGCCACAGAATCAAACAGGAGAGTGAACCCAAAATACCGAACCGGTCGAGGGCCAGCGAGGTGGCGAGCAGGGGGCGGGTGGGGCCGTCTATGCGCAGCCGGCGCAACAGCCACCACGAACAGAGCAGGGTGACGCCCAGGACGCTGCTGAGAACATCGATGCGGGTGTCATCGAGCCATGAGAGTCCAAAGAGAAACCAGACTTGAATCAGAGCGAGGCCCGCTCCCGCAATACGAATCCGCCCAAATGCACGTTCGCCGCGCTGAATGGTGTCGGTCAGAATTTCATCGACAATCGAATCGGATTCTTCTCCGTGCTTGTGATTCATACCGGCCCCAGCGTGAGCGCCCATGGTACTGCAATTGAGGTCGTCGGTTGGTCCATGAGTCGATTCAATCCGTGTTTTAGTCATTCTTTGCCGTACGGGTCACGGGGGTATTGATCAAAACAGCCCTCATTTTGTGTCAGGATGGACCCCATGGAGTGAATGATGTGGTGGTTGCCTCTTCTTGCCTGTTCGATGGAATCTGTTTCCGAGCGCCCGAAGGATCAGGATGTGACCGGTTGTAATGGTCATGCGGTTTTGTGTGACCGACCACTCGATGAGGTGACCTTGCCGGGAACCCACAACAGCATGTCGAATGCAGACGCTGATTGGCTTGTACCCAACCAGCAGCACGGAATTACCCGTCAGCTAGAGGATGGAATTCGTGCCCTTATGTTGGATACGATGGAATGGAATGGAGAGCCCTATTTGTGTCATGGGTATTGTGATTTGGGCAATCAGCCCTTGGCGGAGGGCCTCCAAGAAATCGAATCGTTTATGGCCAGCCATCCCCGAGAAGTACTGTTGATTGTGTTTCAAGATTCGCTGTCCGTTGAGGCCACGGTCGAGGTGATGGACTCGGTTGGGTTGACGGAACGGGTGTGGGCTTGGGATGGTCAAGTGCCGCTACCACTGCTGGGTGACCTCATTGATGCAGACACGCGACTGGTGGTGACTGCGGAATCCGGTGGTGCTCCCCCAACGTGGTACCACCACGCATGGGATCTCATCACCGATACACCCTACGATTTTTCGGACCCTTCTCAATACAGTTGCGAGGCATTTCGGGGCCAAGAGGACAATCCGCTTTTCCTGGTCAATCACTGGCTCGGCACACCCTTGCCAAGCGAAGAGAATGGTCGGATGGCCAACGATGCAGAGTCGCTGTTAGCGCGGGCCAATCGTTGTGGTTTGGAGCGGGATCGGCGGGTCAATATTCTTGCTGTTGATTTCTACAACCACGGGGGGTTGTTTGCCGTGGTCGATGAACTCAACGGGATTCAGCCCGCTCTTTGACGGCTTTCACGGCCATCAAGGCTGTGGATCCTTGAATGGCGATGTCCATGGTGGGTTGTTCTTTTAGGAGCGTTTTTACGATCCATCCCATGGACTCGAGATCGGTGTAGGTCGAGAAGAACACCAATGTTCCAGCACCATCGTCGATGGGCACCAATTCCCAACTGCCGACAGCCGCCTGAAAGTCACCATCCACCAGGGTCCAATCGATGCGCCGGTTGTCGGTCCATTGATGTCGAACGGTGTATTCGACCCGTTTGGTGATCACAGAAAATTGAAAGTCGAGCTGGTAGTGCACATCTCGAAACGCACCATTTAGATTGGAAACCGTCACCTTTGAGGTTTGGGGCATCCACTCGGGGTAGGCCGCATAATTGGTGATGATCTTCCACACTTCTTGTGGAGTCGAGCTCACATGGGTGGCGCCTGTGACCAGTTTAAGGCTGCCATCACTGTGCTCGTCAATCATGACCATTTGACCTTCTCCAACCAGCTTCTTGAGGGTTTTAGGGTCTACGGTGTCGGTCTGAAAGGCCGAGGCAGAGGACGGCAGCATGGCAAACAAACCAAGCCAAATGAGAAGGCGAAAGATCACAATAAACACTCCCAGAACCCACAACGAATACGAACAATTGTCAGCATTTAAAGTGGTCTTCTTTTATCTCTATTCCATTCTGGAAAACCCGGGGCGTTCGGCGCAGGCGCACGGCTTCGATGGGATTGGCTTCGGCGAACCACAGCAGGTTGGCTGGCGCTCCCTTCTCGAGTCGGGGCGGCGACCCGAACGGCAGGTGATTCTCATGGTGGAGGGTTCGAAAGACCCGCATCATGTCGGCCTCTCCAGTGAGGTGCCCTGCATGAATCAGCATGTAGGCGGGGTCGAGTAGGTTTGCGGTTCCAAGTCGATACCAGGGATCGACCACCGAGTCGTGTCCGATTCCCACCGTGGCGCCCGCGGCCCACAACTCATCGACACGGGTGAGGCCCCGTCGTTTTGGATACCGATCTCCCCGGCCTTGGAGCACGATGTTGTCGAGTGGGTTGGTGACCACCTGAACCTGGGCGTTGACCACAGCCTGTATGGCGTCCTCGGCCACAGCATCGGGCCAACTGTGCATCGCAGTGCAGTGGCCGGCCACCACCCGTCCGCCATAGCCCCGGCGCGCGGTTTCTTGGCACACCGTGAGCAGCGCGCGCCAGCTGGGGTCATCGGTTTCATCGCAGTGCAGATCGACCCGCACTCCGTGGTGTTCGGCCAGGTCGAAACACAGGCGCACTGTCGCGTCCCCATCGGCATGGCTGGCTTCATAGTGGGGGATGCAGCCCACCGCATCGCAGCCCATGGCCACCACCGCTTCCCAGTCGGCCTTTCGTTGGGGTGAGGTGAGAATGCCCTGTTGGGGAAAGGCCACCACTTGCAGGTGAACCGATGCCCCGAGGAGATCGGGGTGCTTCAGCTCCTCCCGCAGTGCCAACAGGGCTTCGGCGGCCGGTCGTCCGGCGGTATCCACATGCGTGCGAACCCGGGTGACGCCGTGGCGTACATACCACCCGAGGGTCTTGAGAGCGCGCTCGCGGACATCCGCGACGGTCAGTTGTTCACGCAGACTGGCCCAGTTGTCGATGCCCTCGAACAGGGTGCCGGAGCGGTTTGGCATTCGTGCGCCCAATTGGGTCGCATCCAGGTGCACATGGGGTTCGGCAAAGTGCGGACAAATCATGCCCCCCTCAATGGTGCCTGGAGGGCCCAAGGGGTCATGATGTGTGATGGATTCAATGCGGCCGTTTTCGGTCACCACATCGACCTGGGTACCGCCAAACCATGTGTCTCGAATTCTCATGGGTACATGGTAGCGGGTGCGGTTGGTGTTCTTCAATCGGCTCTCCCCGAATGGATTGGGACTGGACAATCCCCTGTGGCCCGAGGAATGATGGCGCACCATGAACACCACTCACGCATCCGCTCGGTTTCTTTTTCCCCTGTTGCTGGCCGTTGTGGGCTGTTCGGACGATGGCGACAAGTCAGATACGGATACCGGCGACGCTGTAGAAGTGGGCGGTGAGCCGAGTGAGGGAGTTTCGGCGGATCCAGCCTTAAGTTGTTCTGAGGATGCCGGTGTGGTGGTTGCTACCCCGGACACTTACCCGACTCACATCGAGTGGGGCTTTGATCGCTATGCGGAAGTGTTGGCACCCAACGGGGGTGCCATCAAGATTTTTGCGGCCACAGAAGTCACCGACGAGATGGTGATGCGGGCGCGCAATGTGCTTCGCTTCTTTCTCACCGATGTGCCAGGCTCGACCTATGGTGTAGACAAATCCGAAGTGGCCAACCAGATGGCATCGAATGGCGCCACGCTCATGTTGCCGGGTGGGGCACACGAGGAGGGGGAGGAGCCTCCCTTCGATGCGCAGCCACTCTTTCAAGACGAGATGACCGTGGAGGGCGGCGAGTGGTACATGACCAATGATTGGAACCACCGAGATGCAACCTTTGAGGAGATCTTTCACCTGGTTCACGACATGGGTATTGGAACCTACATGCCGGGAGCACTCCCCGATTACCAGGCGGCATTGAAGGCCGAGGCTCTGGCCTCACTCGAGGATGGCCGCTGGGGGATTCCGATTGATCCGGGCGTGGATGAGTGGATTGATGAACTTGCCGAGGAGGACAGCCTGGCTCAGGAGTACATCGCATCGGTCATTGATAGCTACTATGGCTACTGGGGTGCATTCGATGAGCCGGGCGGCATGTGGGGTGTGTACATCGCCCAAAACCGAGAGGAGATTGCCGACAAAGACCCCCAAGGCAAGGCACTTCTTGAGGCATTTTTGCCACCCATGGCCAACTATGAGGCGCGTCTATCTAGCGGCTTTGAGGGCATCTTTGAGATGAGCTTCAATGCGGGGCTTCCGTATACCCACAAGTCTCAGTACCTGGTGCAAGTGACGTTGACGGGCATGAATGACTCTTCGGTCACCGGCAATGCGTCCGACAACCTGTTGCGTGGAAATCCGGCCAACAACACCCTCGACGGTGGAGAGGGCCAAGACACGGTGATCTACTGCCATCCTCAGGAAGCCTATACATTTCTCTCAGACGGCCCGTCCTTGATAGTTCAGGGCCCGGATGGGTCCGATACCTTGCTCAACGTTGAACGGGTCTACTTTGCCGATGGCACGGTGGATATTTCTGACTTGGCCTCTTCGGACTGAGCCGTCAGTTTGATTACTCCCAGACGGTAATCACGACCGATCCGTTGTTGTCATTGATGGCCCCTTCTGTGAAGGCCTCCAAGCCGCCGCTAAATGAGCCACCACCGCCACCGCCGTATCCATTGCTGGAACCCGATCCGCCGCCGCTGTAGCCACCGCCACCGCCGCCGCCGTAGTTGCCGCCGCAGCCTCCACCGCCAAATCCGCCCGCACCGTGATGGGGTCCCATGGGTCCACCCATTCCTCCGGCAATAAAGGCGTAGGAAATTTCTGAGCCGCAGCCTCCACAGAACACCCCACCATCTGCGGATGGCGAGCTTCCATTGCCGAAGAAGCCCGCGCCGCCACGACCGGAGTTGTGGCCTCCAACTCCCGCACCGTCACCGTCCATGCCTCCGGGTCCACCTCCGGGTCCCATCCCATATCCGCCGCCTGTGCCGGACTGTCCGTGCACACCCGCACCCATGGCACCGCCACCACCGCCACCACCAGCGACCACAAGGGGAATATCGAGTGCGCCCACAAAGGATCCGCCCCCTCCGCCGGTGCTGTTGGCATAGTGGCCTCCGCTGGATGTGGATGGGGTTGGTTGTCCGCCCACCAGCACCTCAAACACTTCTCCCGGACTCACATCGAATTTTCCGCTCGCATATGCGCCCAGCCCACCAGAGCCTGAAGCCCCCATCCCGCCTTGAGCACCCCAGGCTTCAATCACCACCTGCACTGCGCCGGATGGAACTTCCCAGGTTTGGATGTCGCCGGTGTACGAAAAGCTGTAGGAGTCTGTGGGCTCGGGTTCGATGCAGTCAATGATGGAGGGATCGGAGTCATCGCAGTCGCCGCCACAGCTTGAAACGCCGTCTTCGTCGATGTCCATTTCGCTCAAGAAGTCGTCGTCAGGGGCGCAGTCGTCCTCATCGAGTGTGCCATCGCAGTCCCCATCGGTGAGCAGAATGGTGGACTCTGGATCTTCATCGTCGCAGTCATAGGCGGTCACGATACCGTCGCAGTCTCCATCCATTTCAATGCTGATGGCACTGTCGTCCTCGTCGTCGCAGTCCCCGTCACAGGTCGACAATCCATCTCCGTCCAAATCGCTTGCGCTCAAACTGGGGTCTTCTGGATCGCAGTCGTCGGCATCAAGGGTACCGTCACAGTCAAAATCGATGCTCACATCGGTGGAGGCATCATCTTCATCATTGCAGTCGAGCATGGTGATGATTCCATCGCAGTCGGCATCGATGGCGGTGGTGGTCGAATCGGGGGCGTCATCATCGCAGTCGCCCGCACAACTGGAGGTGCCGTCATCATCTCGGTCGGCTTCACTGAGGCTCGGGTCCTCGGGTGCGCAGTCGTCGTCATTGACGGTTCCATCGCAGTCGGCGTCGTTGCCGAGATCGGTAGAGGCATCGTCTTCATCGTCGCAATCAAGGCTGGTGATGATTCCGTCGCAGTCGGCATCGATGGCGGTGGTGGTCGAATCGGGGGCGTCATCATCGCAGTCCCCTGCACAGCTGGAGGTTCCATCCTCGTCTCTGTCCGCCTCGCTCAGACTGGGGTCCTCGGGCGCACAGTCGTCGTCATTGACGGTGCCGTCGCAGTCGGTATCCGAGGCCACAGTACTGGAGCTGGGGTTGTCATCATCACAATCGTCGGTGGTCATCACCCCATCGCAGTCTCCATCATCGGCGACGATGGTGGAGCTGGGATTGTCATCATCACAGTCGTCTGCGGTGAACACGCCATCGCAATCTCCATCGTCGGCGACAATGGTGGAGCTGGGGTTGTCATCATCGCAGTCGTCTGCGGTGAACACGCCATCGCAATCTCCATCGTCGGCCACGGTGGTCGAGCTTGGGTCGTCATCGTCGCAATCGTCTGCGGTCATCACGCCATCGCAATCTCCATCGTCGGCCACAATGGTGCCACTCGCTTCTTCCTCGTCGCAGTCCTCTTCGCCCACCGCCCCGTCACAGTCTGGATCGTCGAGGACCACCGTAGATTCGGGGTCAAAGTCGTTGCAGTCGTCTTCACTGAGAACCCGGTCGCAGTCGCGGTCGTAGGCAAACGCCCCCAAGGAGTCATCTTCGTCGTCGCAGTCCGCCAAAAATGCGATGCCGTCACAGTCTGCATCTTCCGCCCGTATGCTCGATTCGGGATCCGAATCATCGCAGTCATCTTCGGCCCGTGTGCCGTCGCAGTCATTGTCATCGGCCATTGTGGTGGAGAGGGGGTCGGCGTCGTCACAGTCGTCCGCGGTGGCCACCCCATCGCAATCGCTATCGTCGACGATGCGGGTTGATTCTGGATCAAAGTCATCGCAGTCATCTTCACTGGAGATACCGTCGCAATCGCGGTCTTCAGAAAAGGCGCCGAGGGTGGAGTCTTCGTCATCGCAGTCGCCAACACCCACGACGCCATCACAGTCCGCATCATCCGCGATGGCTGTGGATTCCGGGTCCTCATCATCACAGTCTTCGGCGGTGGGAATGCCATCCCCATCGATGTCATCTTCGGTGGTCCCATCCCCATCCGGGTCCGCGGTGTCGTCGCTGCTTTCGGCCGGTTCGTCGGATGCATCGGTGTCTGCGGTGTCCGCGGTGTCTGCGGTGTCCGCGGTGTCGTCACTGCTTTCGGCCGGTTCGTCGGATGCATCGGTGTCCGCGGTGTCCGCGGTGTCCGCGGTGTCCTCTTCGCTTCCGTCGGCACCGTCATCGGGATCCGGTTCTGCCGTATCGTCGGATGCGCCATCCATATCGACGGTTCCGTCTTCATCCGGGACCGTGGTGACACTGTCTGCGGTGTCCCCCGTTTTATCGAGTGCGGATTCTCCGCATCCAATGGCGAGAACACACATCCAAGAGTACACAAAGCGAGAAAAAGTCATGAGACCCCCGCCATACAATACAGAAAAACCCATACCGAAACAGATCTATTTGAAGTGGTTCGGTGAGCGGAGTTCTGCGTTCGACCATGTTTTTCGACCAGTCAACGGTCTACAGTGAGGACAACCCTTGTTTGGACCGGCGGGCCAAATACAGCGTTCCGGCGATGCCCAAAACGCTCACCGCAATCAGTACATTGAACACTTCCGTGTAGCCGTGGTTGTCCAACAGATAGCCAATGATTTCTTCTTGGAAAATGGGACCAATGGAGCCCAGTCCATTGATGATTCCGGCCGCGATGACCGCTCGCCGTCTCCCGCCTACATCGATGGCACCGACCCCTGAGAGCAGAGAGTCTGGCCCCATGAGCATAAAGCCACACAAGGAGAGTCCGATGCCGAACATCCACACGCTCTGTAGGCCGATGGTGGCCAAGAATACGAATGCGAGCGCCATGCCGACCGTCATGGCCACAATCACGTGTGTTCGGCGTCCTTTAAAGAACTTGTCTGAAGCCCAACCTGCGAACAGCACACCCACAAAGCCCACCCAGTCGAACGCTGTGGAGACGTAGCCGGCATTCGCTTGGGTCAAGTCAAAGAGCTCTTCGAGTGCCAAGGGCGACCAGCTATCGAGCGCATAGCGCAGGAATTTGAAGACGAAGTAGCAAGACCCCATCCACATGACGCTCATGAATACATCGCGTTTCCATGGTTCCTCTCCACTCGCGTGGGCTTCCGCTTCTTCCGGACTGACTTGAATCTCAACTTCTTCGATCAGGGCAGGAAGTCCGGCCTCTTCGGGTGAGTCCCGTTCAAAGAGATAAAACAAAATCCAGACACCGAACATGACTATGGCGGCGCCCCAAAAGGACCATGCGGCTCCGGCGACGGCAAGCATGAACGCGGCAAAAGCTTTTGCGAGGCTGCTCCCCAGTTGGTAGCAGGTGGCCCACATGGCCATCAGTCTTCCGCGCTCTTTGCGTTGCAGCCAGTTTCCGAGAATGCCCACGTTGGCCGGCCAGCCTGTGGACTGTGCAAAGCCGTTGACCACCATGAATATCAGGAGCGGCCAGTAGCCCGCTGGTCCAGCCAAGTAGCTAAACCCAAAGATCACATTGCAGCCCAGGCTGATTCCCATTCCGGTGAGCAGCAACACCCGGCTGGCCACCCGGCGGCTGAGAAAGGCGGTCATGAATTGGCCGAGCATGTAGGCGAGCAGGTAGGCGCTCACGATGTGGGCCAGATCGGATTTATCGATTTCGAGTGAGGTCAGAAGCGACGACTTGGCGATCGCAAAGTTTTTCCGGCAAAAATAGAAGCCAGCGTATGAGAGCCAGGTGGTGGCCAAAATCTTGGTTCGCCACACACGAATGGTTTGGCTGTGTTCAGGATTCACGCGTTCCTTCCCGGTTTTCGGAAGTATGGCAGGTTCTCAGGCTCGAGCGGTGTATTGCCCGCGATGATGTCGGCCGCTTTCTCGGCAATCATCAAGACGGGTGCATAGATGTTTCCGTTGGTGATGGTGGGCATCACCGAGGCATCCACCACCCGAAGCCCCTCTAGACCATGAACGGCGAGGCTGTTTGGATCCGTAACGGCCATGGGCTCCGTGCCCATCTTTGCGGTGCAGCTGGGGTGATATGCGCTCTCGAGTTCGGAGCGGACGAAATCAAGGATCTCGTCATCGGTTTGTACGCTTGGGCCGGGCGCCAACTCATCTCCACGAAAGGGCTCGAAGGCGGGCTGGGCCAAGATATCGCGGGTCGCCCGGATGATTTCGACCCATTCTTTCCGGTCGCGCTCTGTGGATAGGTAGTTGAATACGATTTCTGGATGTCTGCTGGGGTCTGCCGATTGAATTCGAACGTGGCCACGGACATCGCTTCGGACCGGTCCAACATGCACTTGATAGCCGTGTCCTTCCTTGGCACTGGTGCCGTTGTAACGAATGGCAATGGGCAGAAAATGGTACTGCACATTGGGGTATTCGACCATGTCGTTGCTTCGGATAAACCCACCCGCTTCAAAGTGGTTGCTGGCGCCGACACCCGAGCGTCCAAAGAGCCATTGGGCGCCGATCCACGGCGCCCGCCACCATTTGAGGGCGGGGTACAGGCTCACGGGTTTCGTGCAGGCATGCTGCACATAGACTTCGGCGTGGTCTTCTAAGTTTTCCCCGACACCGGGCAGGTCTTGAACCACGGGGATATCGAATGATTCCAGCAAGGCGGCATCGCCCACTCCCGAGAGCTGCAGCAGTTGGGGCGAGTTGATGGCGCCCCCGCAGCAGATGATTTCTCCACCCCGAATCTCGACTCGGGTGCCTCCACGGTCGACCTCGACGCCCACGGCCCGGTTGCCTTCAAATAGGATTCGGTGCACCTGAACGCCGCAGCGCACTGTCAGATTGGGTCGGTCCATGACCGGGTGCAGGTACGCTCGTGCTGCATTGAAGCGCCTTCCTCGGTAGGTGGTTCGATCGAACTTTCCAAAGCCTTCTTGTTGGTACCCGTTCACATCGTCGGTGAAGGGGTAGCCAGCTTCGCCAGTGGCTTTGAAGAAGGCATCAAAGAGGGGGTTGTCGCACGCCGGCGTCTCGATGTGAAGGGGGCCACCGGCACCACGGTAATCATCCCCGCCTACCAGACGGTCTTCAAGCCGCTTGAAATACGGCAAGCAGTGGGCGTAGCTCCATTGTTCCAAGCCGGGTTGCTGGGCCCAGTTGTCGAAGTCCATGGGGTTTCCACGGATGAAGATCATCCCGTTGATGGTGCTCGAACCCCCGAGCACTTTGCCGCGGGGTTGGTACACGCGTCGGCCATCGACATGGGGTTCGGGTCCGGACTCATACCACCAGTTGTAGGCTTTGGACGCGAGCGGGTAGGTGAGCGCTGCCGGCATATGAATCCGAAAGTCGAGGCGGTGATCGGGCCGTCCCGCCTCTAAGACCAAGACCCGTCTGCTGGGGTCTTCGCTCAACCGGCGTGCGAGTACACATCCGGCGGATCCTCCGCCAATGATGATGGTGTCGTATTGGCCTTGTGTGGCGCTCATGCGGCGCCATCGAGTGCGACTTGCATCGCCCGAGTCGCCATATCTTCGAGCCACCCAAGATCCACATCTTGGTGCGCTTCGCAGATAAACCAGGGTTCCCGAGAGTCGGGTTCGAGCATCACGCCATGGTCGATAAGCGACCAGGCAAAGGCCGTGTACAGATCGCTGTTGGTGACTTTCCAGTCTCGGTAGTTGCTGGGAACATGGTCTCCAAAGTGAATGCCAAACATGGCTGCAGGGCCCGCAAAACGATGCTCAATGCTGGCCGCCGTAAACACGCGTCCAAGCACATCCCGAATTTCCGCACCCACTCGTTCGACGGTGGCAAGGGCATCGGTGTTCGCCAAGATGTCCACGGTGGCGTTGGCCGCACTGAGCGCCACCAGGTTGGCTGTGTATGTGCCGCCATGTACAACCCCACCACCGGCCCCAATCACATCCATGACTTCGGCGCGGCCACCAAAGCAGGCCACGGGGTAGCCATTGCCCATCGCCTTGGCGTAGGTGGTCAGGTCTGCATGAATGCCGTACAGCTCCTGTGCGCCCCCCTTGGCGACCCGGAAACCGGTCTTCACCTCATCGATGATGAGCATGGTGCCATGACGGGTACAGGTGTCGCGCAATTGCTGGAGCCAGTCTTGTGTGGCGGAGATACTGCCGCAGTTGCCCATGATGGGTTCGAGCAAGACAGCCGCAATTTGGTCACCCTTTTCAGCAAACAATGCGGCCAAGGTGGCCTCATCATTGAGCGGAATAAAGTCCACCAGATCTCGGGTGGATGCGGGAATACCGGCCCCAAAAGGGATGATGTCGGGTGCGGTCGCCGAATGTGCATCCCAGCCTTCCACATCGCTCTTCCACATCATCTCGTCGGTGAGACCATGAAAACCGCCTTCGACGATCACCACCCGATTTCGTTTCGTGAAACCCCGTGCGGTTCGCAGTGCACCCATGACGGCTTCGGTGCCCGAGTTGGCAAAGCGCATTTTGTCGATGTTGGGACACAGGGACTTGATGCGTTTGACCACCTCCACATCCATGGGTGTGGAGAATCCAGAAATGGTGCCCAGTTCGGTGATGGCGCTGATCACGGCCTGGTCGACCCGTGAATCGCGGTAGCCTAAGATGATGGGCCCATACCCCAGGCGAAAATCGACAAATTCGCGGTCGTCACAATCGGTGATTCGGCACCCGTGTACGTGTTTCACAAAGACCGTTTGGTCTTCGCCCCAATAGCGATAATTTTCAGCCACGCCTTGAGGCATGTGTTGATGGGCCTCTGCCATTCGGCGGGCGTGAGACTCTGTGGTGTTGGCCATGGGTCATCCGGGACTTGGGGGAGGATGTGATGTAGCACGCGGGCCACGAATTTCCCCTGATTACGGACGGGGGCGATAAACCCCTGCCGCAAAAATGATCTTGCGGGCGTGGGTGTGCCTGGGTACTGTCCAATCAAATGAACACCCAATCCGCACACTGTTGTTGTCTGTGTCCCGTCCCCGGGGTGCGCGCGTAGTTTGTGATTCGTTCAGTGAACCGCCCGCCTCGGCCCCAAGCCTCGGCGGGTTTTTTTGTGTCTTCCTCCAATCAAGATTGATTCCTCCATGTTTCTTCTCCTCCAAACGTCGCCCTGTTGTTGTTGTTCAGCGCCGGGGTGCGTTTGGAGGGTCTTGAACTGAACACTCTCCATCACCCCGGCCCACAGGGCACGGGTGATGCATGGTGTATCGCCCGGCCGCCATGAATCCCGGAGCACCCATGTACATCCATTACTCATGTCACCCATCGCACCCGACGCGCGTGGAGGTGTGCCGTGCCTAAATCAAGCAGTGCAGCCCCCACGGTTCCTCCCTCCGTCCGTCCTGCGGGCTCGTTGGTGGACCAAATTGGCAACACACCCTTGCTGGATGTGACCGATACGGTGCGCGATCTCATCCCGGCGGGGGTTTCGATTGTGGCCAAGGCCGAGTGGTTCAACCCCGGCGGTTCGGTCAAAGATCGCGCCGCTATGCACATGATTCGGGATCTCGAAACCCGGGGGCGGTTGAAGCCAGGTGGCACCATCCTTGATGCGAGCAGTGGGAACACCGGCATTGCATACGCCATGATTGCCGCGTCTCGCGGGTATCGGTTGGTGCTGTGTCTGCCCAAGAATGCCAATCAGGAACGGCAGCAGTTGTTGGCGAGCTATGGGGCCACGATTGTGCCCACGAGTCCGCTCGAAGGCTCCGATGGAGCCATTCGGGAGGCGATACGGCTGGCGCAAGAAAACCCGGAGTGGGTCTACATCGATCAGTACAACAATGCCTCGAACTGGCGGGCTCACTTTGATGGAACGGGGCCCGAGATTGTGGCCCAGGCACCCGGTCCCGTGACGCATTTTGTGTCGACCGTGGGAACCGGTGGAACCTTCACTGGGGTGGGTCGATACCTCCGTGCTGTGATTCCCGGCGTTGAACTCGTGGAGCTTCAGCCCGATTCACCTTTTCACGGTCTCGAGGGGCTCAAACACATGGAAACCGCCATTGTGCCCACCGTATGGGATTCATCATTGGCCGATCGGCGGTTGGGTGTGCCCACCGAAGAAGCCTACGAGTTTGTTCGTCGTCTGTCTCGTCATGGCATTTTGATTGGCCCAAGTGGTGGTGCAGCCCTGTGGGGTGCCGTTTCTGTGGCCCAACCCCTTCGATCGGGTGTGATTGTCACGGTGTTTCCAGATAGCGGTCTTCGGTACCTGTCGGATAGGCATTTATGGGAGGAGGACGCATGAGCCTGACACTGCCTACCTCCGAGTTGTCTACGCTCCACACCCATGCCCAAGAGGGCTACCCCCACGAGGTGGTGGGCATCATTGCGGGCGATAAACAGTCCCGCCGGGTGTCCCGGGTTCATCCGTTGATCAACGAACGCGCGGATTCTGCGCACAATCGATACACCGTCTCCGGGCTCATCTTGATGCGTGCGGAACAAGCCTTGGAGGCTGAGGGGTTGGACATCCTTGGCTATTACCATTCGCATCCAGACCATCCCTCTCAGTACTCCGAGTACGACAGAGATCACGCCCTCCCCAATCTTTCGTATGTCATCGTTTCAGTCATCAAGGGACGCGCGGTTGATACCGCGAGTTGGAGACTCAAAGACGACCGTTCAGCGATGGACCCCGAGTCCATTCACACGGTCACCGATGACACCCCTCTTCCATCAGTTTCAGGAGAATAAACATGGCCACCATTTTCATACCCACCCCTTTGCGTCCGTACACCGATGGTGCATCCAGCGTGGATGTGTCGGGCGAAACGGTGGGTGCAGTATTGAATGCACTCACCACTACCCACGCGGGTCTCGCCCGTCATCTGCGCGACGATTCAGGCAAGCTGAGAAGCTTCGTCAATGTCTACTTGGGCGATGAAGACATTCGCTTTTTGGAGGGCGATAAAACGCCGGTGAAGGACGGGGACGAACTCACGATTGTTCCAAGCATTGCCGGAGGATCGGGTGACGAAGACCTGCCCGAACTGACCCACGAAGAGATTGCTCGATACAGCCGTCACTTAATTCTCGATGAAATTGGAATGGTCGGTCAGCGCAAACTCAAGAACGCCGCTGTTCTATGTGTCGGTACCGGTGGGCTTGGCTCACCCTTGTTGTTGTATTTGGCCAGTGCAGGCGTGGGTCGGATTGGCATTGTTGACTTTGATGTCGTGGACCACAGCAACCTGCATCGTCAGGTCATCCATGGCACGTCCTCGGTGGGCATGTCGAAGGTGGCCTCAGCGGCGGCACGGCTGGCGGACATCAATCCCAATGTGCAGCTCGACTTGTTTGAAGAACCGCTCACCTCCGAGAACGCCTTGGAGCTTCTGGCGCCCTACGATGTGGTGGTCGATGGCACGGACAATTTCCCGACCCGCTATTTGGTGAACGATGCCTGTGTCATTTTGGGCAAGCCCAATGTGTACGGCTCGATTTTCAAGTTCGAGGGTCAGGCGAGTGTCTTCAATTACCAAGGGGGGCCCAACTACCGGGATTTGTATCCAGAGCCGCCGCCACCGGGACTTGTGCCCAGTTGTGCGGAAGGCGGCGTGCTCGGAATTTTACCGGGCATCATTGGCGTCATCCAGGCCACGGAGACGGTGAAAATTATTCTGGGCCAAGGCAGCACGCTGAGTGGCCGGTTGTTGTTGTATGACGCCCTCAACATGAAGTTCCGCGAAATGAAGCTTCGGGTAGACCCCCAGGCCAAACCCATCACAGAGTTGGTCGACTACCAACAGTTCTGTGGCATTCCAGCGGCCTCAGACTCGGTGGAGACTGTCGAAGAACCCTTCACAAATGTGGCGCCAAGCGTGTTGTCAGAGCGCCTTGAAGGGGGGTGGGCTCCGTTTGTGATCGATGTCCGTAAACCCCACGAGGCCGACATCGCAAACTTGGCCTTTGTGGACTTGTTGCAGCCCCATGACCAGATTGCCGCGGTGGTGGACCAGATTCCCCGCGACCGGGATGTGGTGGTGTACTGCAAGAAGGGTGGGCGGTCTGCAAAGGCGGCGCGTATCTTGGCCGAACAGGGCTTCACCCAATTGTTCAACCTCGATGGTGGCATCAATGCGTGGTCCACCGATGTAGACCAGAGCGTGCCGCTGTACTGAGCGTTTGGCGCAACGGACGGGTTTTTCAGGACTTGCCGCGGGTTTTGTGCCGGGAGCGCGCATTCTTGTTTGAGCAGTTGCGTGAGCAATACTTCGAGCGGGGCCGTGCGTGCTCGCTACAGTCCGGCCATGCACAAATGGTGCTCGATGTGGTCACTGCGGTCTTCGGAGCCGCTGTGGTGGCCCTGGAGGCCTTTAGCGGGGCGGCAGAGCGGGACTGTACCGCCGGAGTGTCTACACTTGTGGTGACCAGGGGCGTTGTAACGACCCGAGCGCGGGGCCGGGGTTTGGCCCGAGGCTTGGGCACGATGGGGGTCACACCTTCTTCAGGTGCTGGCCGGTCCTTGATGTTCGGACGCTTGTTGGGGCACAGCCAACATTTCTCGATGGACCATGGAAGTGGTGATGCTGGCAGATGCCGTCCGCAGTACCAATGTTCGTGGTCTTTCCAGTATGTGTGGTTCGGACGATGCCGCATGGAGTTCCCCTGCACTCAGATATCAATTTAAGCGGTGTAAACACAACCAAATTGTGGGCCGAAGGTCAAATCCAACGGTGTTGAATCTGTCCCAAGGTGTCCCACACCTTGGCAAGATTTGCCCCTTACCTGGTTTGTATCAGTCTGGCAGGTTTGCTTCGATGAGGGATGCGGAAATTCCCGAGTACTCGTTGACGGCAATGACTTCCATTCCGGGGCCAATGAGCTGCATGTTTGGCATGTAGATCATGCCGTCGGTGATTTCATTCATCATGTAGCTCCAGGCGATGGCGGTTCCGCCGTCCGACAGGACGGGGAAGGTCAGGCCAAAGTTGTCGGCCCAGTAATCCAGGTCGCCCACCGAAGGCGTGGAGCCGGAGTTGTTCTCACTGATGAGCGTCATGACGACGAGGCCGCGGTCTTTGTAGGTTTGATACCGGTCTTCCAGACCGGGCGCGCTAGCTTGGCAACCACCTCACCAAAAGGCAGACGATTCGAGCAGGACCAGGGAGCCGCAAAAGTCCGAGAGTCGAACCGAATCCCCATATTGATCGGTCAGCTCCCAGTCGGGAGAGATATCGCCCACATCGGTGCCCGTTGGAGAAGGGGTTGTGGCGCATCGGTTCGTTGGGTAGCCACCCGCATAGTCGCGTGCGACGATGCCATCTCCGCCACCGCTGCCTGTACTGCCGCCCCCATCGGTACCACCGCCTGTGCTGCCTCCGGAGCCGCCGCCTGTGCTGCCGCCCCCATCGGTACCACCGCCTGTGCTGCCACCGGAGCCACCGCCTGTGCTGCCGCCCCCATCGGTGCCACCGGAACCGCCGCCGGTGCTGCCGCCGCCGGTGCCGGAGCCATCTGTATCGCCACCGGAACCATCGGATCCGCCGGCCGGTGGGAGATCGCTTGCCGGGCCACCTTCCCAGGAATTCTCGCCAAAGCTGTTTTCGTCGTCTTCGTCATCCTCCACATCTTTGGTGGCGCATCCAAGAGCAGTGAGGGCGATGAGGGTGTGGACGGTGAGCAGTCGCATGGGTTCCTCCAGGGGATTGAGGGTAGCATGGGCTTGCCGGGTCCCGCAGGCACATGCGTGTGGAAACTGTCAGGGCTTCACAGCAAATCGAGTGCACGCTGCAGTTGGGCACGAACGTCCAGCGCAAAGTCATTCATGTCGTCTCGATTAAGCGGCTGAAACATCGCCACAGGATCGGCCATGGACACCCGCAGGCTGCCATCGGTCTGTTCGGCAATCACCACATTGCAGGGCATCAACAATCCAATGGCGGCTTCGGCTTGCAGGGCCTCGTGCGCGAGACTGGGGCTGCACGCCCCCAAAATGGTGTAGCCGGGCACGGTTTCTCCGAGCTTGGCTTCAAAGGTGGCCTGCACATCGATCTCGGTCAAAATGCCAAAGCCCTCGGTGGCCAAGGCTGCAGCCGCCCGTTCTTTGGCCTCCGCCACCGTGGTGTCGGTGAGGGTCTTGGTGAGTCCGTAGCTGGGGGTACCAAAATCAGGAATGGGCATGGTGGAGTCTCCGTGAGCGGTGGGCACGCACCGATTGAAGCATGCATGGGCCGGTGGTGCTTTGTTTAGCTGGGCGCCAATACAAAGGGGTAGGTCACAATCACAATGCCGCCACCATCGGGTTCTGGAAACTGCAGACTCTTGACCACATCGAGCATGCAGGCTTCGGTCTCGGCGTGATTCAAGGTGGTGTTTTGTACCTCCGATTTGGTCACAGCGCCGGTGGTCCCAATGACCATCTTCACCTTCACCCAGCCTGAGATGCCGGGGTCGGTCTGCAGGCCCTGTTGAAAGCAGTCTTTGATTCGGTGTTGGTTGGCGCTCACCACGGAGTCGATATCGGCCTTGGCGAGCGCCCCCATGACGGGGGGCACCACGTGGGTGGTTTGTTGTGCATCATCGTGTGCCTCGTCCGCACCATCGGCGGGTGGGTGGGCGTGGGCGAGGCCACTCAAGACGAGAAGAGAGAGCGCTGTGAGCTTCATGGAACCTCCGGTTTTCTCAGGGTATCCATGCAAGCACCGGACCCGCAGGGTGGGGGTCCGGTTCGCACAAAAATCAAACACGTGGGGTGAGGGGTCTACTCGGAGGCTTAGTACTCGGAAAATACGATGCGCGCATGACCCCGATCAGTGTCATACCCGGGCCCACCGATGATGAGATCGCTGAGGCCATCGCCATTGATGTCTCCGCCAGCCACTGCACTCCCCATGTCCTGCGCCCCATCGCCCGCAAAGGCATGATCGTATTCGTAGGCGCCCAAGTCATAGGAGGCTTTGTCATCGCTCAGGGTGGCACCCAAAAACAGATAGGCCATTCCGGAATCGGTCTTCCACCAGTCGTGGCCCGGGGCGCCAACGATCACATCGGCGAGTCCATCGCCGTCTACATCACCCGCGGCCGCAATGCCATTACCCGCGAGGTCGCCGGCTGTTTCTCCCACAAACACAATGTCCGATTCACTCAAATCCAGCTCACCCCCGGTTTCGAGGGTTTCGCCAAAGAGCACGTAGCCGACACCACTCGAGGAACCGATGGTGTCGTTGTAGGCTGCGCCAATCAGCAGGTCGTCTTGCCCGTCTCCATCGATGTCGCCCGCCGAATCGAGGGACATGCCGGCATAATCGAGGTTGCTTTCACCGATGAGCACCAAGTGTGCATCATCGGCTTCGAGAGTGGTGCCCGTTTCCGGCAGATCGGCTGCCAAGAAAATGTAGATGGCGCCGCTGCTCGTGCCCCCCAAGTCGCTTCCGTACGCCGTGATGGCAAAATCATCCAAGTCATCGCCATCGATGTCGCCCGCCGAACTCATGCTGTAGCCAAAGTTATCGCCCACGGTGCTTCCCACGAACATGTAGTCGGCATCGGCCAAATCGATTTCAGCCGACCCGTCGATGCTCGAGCCCAGAAACAAATAGACCTTGCCCGCATTTCCGAGTCCGTCGTCATTGTAGGGCGCACCGAGGAGAATGTCGCTCAAGTCATCGCCGTCTACATCCCCCGCAAACGCTACACTGTGGCCCAATTGGTCGTACAGGGCTTCGCCGGCAAAGTGGTGGGTGGAGTCATCAACCGGGTGGTAGGTCGTTTTTGAGAGGGCGGAGATGTCTTCGCCTGAAAACAAGTACACCCGCCCCGCTTCTGCGGCTGTTTCGTCGTTGTACGGCGCACCAATCAACAGATCGGTCTGACCGTCTCCATCAAAATCGCCATTGCTCGCCACGGAGTATCCAGCAAAATCACCGTCTTCCTCGCCCTGAAAGACCCAGGTGTGGCCACCGTTGTCCCACAAATGGCGACTCGCTCCGGCATACGTACCGCCTGTGAGGAATACCCAGCCTTCGTCCTCGTCTCCGGCTTGGTGTGCGGCGATCACCACATCGCCCTTGTCATCGCCATCCACATCGCCCGCAAAGGCCACGGTGCGGGCCCCATAATCGTTTGAAGCATACGCTAACAGGTACGGTTCATAGACCAGGTTGTGAACGTATCCTGGCTCATCGAGGGCCGTCGCATCGATGTAGGCAATTGAGCCCGCGCTGGCATGACTTCGACTATCGTGTTTCAGAGACAACAAGATGTCATCGCGGCCATCGCCATTGATGTCACCATCGATGGCGATGGAGTGGCCATGTATGCCCAAATATTTATAATCCCCGTCTCCGTGGAACAAGAAGTCGGCTGTGTAATAGTCCTCGGTCGCCAGGTTTTTTCCAAGAAACAATGCTGCGGCACCGGCATCGGTTCGGTAGCCATCTTCGTAGCCATTGGAAATCAAGATGTCGGGGTATCCGTCACCGTCTACATCGCCCGAGCTGACTGAATATATGATATTTGAACCCCCCGTTCGCATCAAGAGCGTGTAGTCGTTCAATGAGTCAATGGAGCCATCTTCGCCCAAGGGCGAAAGACCGGCGGCGAGAACGATTTTCAAGCGCCCATCGTGGTTAAATCCAATGTCAACGAGACCATCTCGGTCGATGTCGCCCACCGATGCCACACCGTAGTTTCCAGTCGATGTAAACCTATGGTCGAACTGTGTTTTCAGATCGGTGGTGCTTCTGCTGGCGAGAGTTCCTGAAAGCAGCACGTAGCTGCGGTTTGATTCGGAGCCTGACACCGTGCTGAGAAGGAGGTCATCCATGCCATCGCCATCAATGTCACCCGGTCCATCGACGTTTTGTCTGGCATCGGCGCCGAGGTTCGCACTCGCAACTGAATGCGAAATGTGGTGTGAATCGTAGGCGTCAATGTCACTGGTAAACCCGGCTGGAAGGCCACCGCCGGAGTAGACGAACACAGAGCCGTTGTTGCTGACGCCGAGCTCATCATCGTACTCGCAGGCCACAAAGAAATCACCTTGTCCATCGCCGTCGTAGTCGCCAATGTTGCCCACCGCACTTCCGCAATAGTCGTCGCTACCCGTCCCCCGAAGCTGGATATCGGCTTCATCTTGGAGAATGAAGTTCTCATCGAGCCAATCGTCCTCATCCAATAAGGTTTCGGAGTGCACCAAGTAGGCTGTTCCGGCATTGGGGTTTCCCTCATCCCCATAGGGACAACCAATCAGTATTTCAGGCCGTCCATCTCCACTTAGATCATCCACAAAGTCGGCACTCCGGCCGCAGTGGTCGCTGTTGTTTTCACCTACCAGTGCATAGTCTGCCGCACTCATGTCGATGTTGCCCTCGGCAGCAGCGATGCTGGAGCCAAGCACGATGTAAACGGCGCCCGCATTGCCCTCATCATCCGGGTTCGCATAAGAGGCTGAGACCAAGACATCGTCAAGACCGTCTCCATCAAAGTCGGCTCGGGCGGTCACCGCCCCGTAGGCGCCCAGGTGATCGGAGGCTTGCTCACCCAATAGAAAGGTGTCTGCAAAGTCATCGACGATGATGGCATTGTTATCCCACAAGTCGTTGGGCATGCCTCCGCCATCGATGGTGACCGAAGCCGTACCGGCCTCACCGTTGTCTTCGCCGTCGTTGGGGGTGACCGAGCAGGTCCAGGTCTCGCCTTCGCTCACGGCCGAAGAGGGGACGGTGTCGCCCGATACGGTGGTGGTGCTGGTGCTTCCATCGTAGTCTGCATCATCCACCGTCCAGCCAATGCTGTAGGAGATGGCATCGCCGTCGGCATCGGTGCTATCGCTTGATACTTCGCACACCAAGTCATCGGAATCGGTGGCGTCATCGGGGCTCATGTCCACATCGGGTTCGGTGGGAGCGGTGTTGAGCACGGTGACCCCATCGGAGGTCATCGAATCGCCCTCTGTGCTGCCATCGGTTGGGGTCACGACCACGGTGATGGTCTCGCCCTTGTCGAAGTGATCACTGCCGTCGAGTGTCGCGCCGGTTTCGCCACTCACCACGGCGCCGTCCACCTTCCAGACATAGCTGACACTCACACTGTCGCCATCGGCATCGGATGTGGTGACGGTCGCTGTGACTGTGTCCTCGGTGTAAACACTCGCGGGCGTGAGGGTCACCGACACCACCTCGGGGGCGGTGTTGCCAATGGTGACACTGTCGGTCACCGGTGTGCCTTCATCGACGCCGTCCGATGGGGTGACGGTGCAGATCACCGTGTCGCCGCCGTCAAAGCCCGAGGAGAGGGTGGAACCTGTGCCCACTTCGGAGCCCGAAACCGTCCAGGAGATGCTCGAGTCATCGGCATCGCCATCGGCATCGGAGAAGCCTGAATAGGAGCAGGTGAGGGTGTCTTCTCCGGTGGGGCTTGCGGGGCTAATCGATACCGCGGCCACACTCGGTGCAGAGTTCTCGATCGTGATGGTGTCGCTTAGGCTGTCTCCCTCGTCGCTTCCGTCAAAAGGAGTGACCGTACAGGTGACTTCATCGCCTCGGCTAAAGCCACTCGACAAGGTGCTTCCGGTGCCGGCAATGACGCCGTCTACGTACCAACGAAGAATGGAGGCATCGTCGTCATCATCGGCGTCATAAAAGCCCGAGTAGGTGCAGGTGAGGGTGTCGCCCGCCGATGCCGAAGAGGGTGTGATGGCCACGGAGTCAATGCTTGGGGCCTCGTTGTCGATGGTGATGCTGTCGCTCACGCCATCGCCTTCAGACACTCCGTCGTAGGGGGTGACGGTACAGGTGACGGTGTCGCCGCCTGCAAAGCCCGAAGATACGGTGGCCCCGGTGCCGATCACGTCGCCATCGACCGTCCACGAGTAGGTGGAGGCGTCGGGGTCTCCATCGGGATCGGAAAAGCCCGAATAGGTGCAGAACAGGGTGTCGCCCGTGCTTGCGGTCTCGGGCACGATGCTCACACTGGCAATGCTGGGGGCTGTGTTGCCCACCACCGCGCTCGCGGTGAGGGGGGTTCCGTCATCGGTTCCATCCGATGGGGTGACGGTGCAGATGACAATGTCGCCCGAGTCAAAGCCCGAGGACACGGACTCGCCCGTTCCAATGCTGACCCCGCTTACCGACCATGCATAGGTGGAGGCATCGGTGTCGCCATCGGCATCGGAGTAGCCCGAATAGGCGCATGTGAGGGTGTCATCGATGCCCGGGCTTTCCGGCGAAATCGTAACCGCGGCAATGCTTGGCTCGGTGTTGCCAATCGTGATGCTGGTGCTGCGGCTTGCCCCTTCATCGGTTCCATCCGACGGCGTGACCGTGCAGGTGACGGTGTCGTCGCGATCAAAGCTGCCCGACAAGGTGGCGCCCGAACCGGCAATTACCCCATCGATGCTCCAGCGGTAGGTGGATACATCGGCATCGCCATCGGCGTCATAAAAGCCTGAATAGCTGCAACTGAGCGTGTCCGAGGCCACGGCATCGGATGGGCTGATGGTGACAGAAACGATGCTCGGGGCTTCGTTTCCAATGGTCACACTGGCACTCTTGGGAGAGCCTGTGGACAAGCCATCGTAGGGAGTGACGCTACAGGTGACGGTGTCGCCTCCATAGAATCCACCCGACAAGGTGGCGCCCGTGCTCACCACACTGCCATCCACGCTCCACTCATAGGTGGACACATCGGCATCACCATCGGCGTCATAAAAGCCCGCATAGCTGCAGCTGAGCGTATCGCTCGAACTTGGATCGCTGGGCGAAATGCTCACACTGGCAATGGTGGGAGCGGTGTTTCCAATGGTGACCGAGGCGGTCCGTGGAATGCCGTATGCTGTGCCATCGGATGGGGTCACCGTGCAGGTCACGGTGTCGCTGGCTTCAAAGCCCGACGACAAGGTGGGACCGGTGCCCACTTCAGAACCGCCCACCGACCAGGAGATGGCGGAGTCGTCTGCATCGCCATCGGGGTCGCTGTAGCCCACGTAGATGCAGGTGAGTGTGTCAGAAGCCGCCGGGCTCGCCGGTGTGATGCTGACACTGGCGATGGTGGGGGTGGCGTTTCCAATGGTGACACTCGCACTCTTGGGTGTGCCAAAGTCGCTTCCATCGTAGGGGGTGACCTCGCAGCTCACCGTGTCATCGCGGGTGTAGCCACCGGCCAAGGTGCTCCCGGTGCCGGCCGAGCTGCCATCGATGTACCAGCGCACAATCGACTCATCGGCATCGCCATCGGCATCATAGAAGCCAGAATACGTGCAGGTGAGCGGGTCGGAGCCTGTGGGGCTCGATGGAGAGATGGAGACTGCGGCCACCGAGGGAATCGTGTTCTCGATGGTGACGCTCGCACTGCGCGGGGTGCCTTCGGACATGCCGTCATAAGGGGTGACCGTACAGGTGACGGCATCGCCACCGGAATAGCCGCTCACCAAGGCTGCTGAACTGCCCACGACCGCGCCGTCAATCGTCCACTCATAGGTGGAGAGGTCCGGGTCATCGTCGGCATCCACAAAGCCCGTGTAGCTGCAGATGAGCGCATCGGATGTGCTGGGCGTCGAGGGCAGAATGCTCACGCTGGCAATGCTTGGGGCGGTGTTGCCCACCACCACGCTGCTCGTGAGGGGCGTGCCCGCTTCGGTGCCGTCGTAGGGGGTGACCGTACAGGTGACGGTGTCTCCACCACCAAAGCCGTCTGAGATGCTGGGGCCGGTGCCGACTTCTGTGCCGCTCACCGACCAGCTGATGATCGATGCATCCACATCGCCGTCGTCATCGGAGTAGCCCGCATACGAGCAGATGAGGGTGTCGGTGGCCGAGGGGCTTGTCGGGCTGATCGCCACACTTGCGATGCTCGGCGGGGTGTTGCCCACCGTGACGCTCGTGCTGACCGGTGTGCCATCTGAAATGCCATCGGAAGGGGTGACGGTGCAGACCACTTCATCGCCGCCTGAAAAGGCGCCGGTGAGGGTGGTGTCGGTGCCCATCACCACCCCATCGACGGTCCAGGCCATGCGCGACTCATCCGCATCGCCATCGCCATCGGAGTAGCCTGAATAGCTGCAGGTAAGGGTGTCCGACACCGACGGGCTGGTGGGCGATATGCTCACGCTGGCAATGCTTGGTGCCGAGTTTCCAATCGTGATGGACGCACTTTTTGGTTCGCCCTCGTCGGTGCCATCGAATGGGGTGACCTCGCAGGTCACTTCATCATCGCCGTCAAATCCCGAAGAAAGCTCGGGGCCCGCACCCACCAGATCGCCTTCTACAAACCACCGGATGGTGGAGGAATCGGCGTCGTCATCGGCATCGGTGTAGCCCGCGTAGCTGCAGACCAAGGTGTCGTCCGCACCGGGAGACGAGGGGGAAATGCTCACACTGGTGATGGCTGGTGCGGTGTTGCCCACAGTGAGGCTGTCGGTCACGGGTGTGCCTTCATCGACCCCGTCAAATGGGGTCACGGTGCAGACCAGTTCGTCGCCACCCACAAAGCCCGAGTCGATCACGGGACCGGTGCCCACTTCGGATCCATCGACCGACCAGGTGATGGTCGAGAGATCCGCATCGTCATCGGCATCGGAAAAGCCCGAATAGGTGCACGAAAGCGTGCTGCCCGCCACCGCACTCGAAGGACTGATGGTCGCACTCGCTACGCTGGGAGCCGTGTTGCCAATAATCGTGGTGGTCGACATGGGATCACCCATGCCCATTCCGTCGAAGGGAGTGACCTCACAGGTCACGGAGTCTCCGCCCCGATATCCGCCGCCGAGTGTGGAACCTGTTCCAGCGAAAAACTCGCCGATGTACCAACGGACGACCGACGCATCGGCATCGCCGTCCACATCGGTAAAGCCCGTGTATCCACAGGTCAGGGTGTCATCGGAGGAGGGGCTGGATGGCGAGATGTACACGCTGGCAATGGTGGGAACGGTGTTGCCGACCATGACGCTGGCGCTCACCGGCTCACCGGTGGTGGTGCCATCATACGGAGTGACCGTACAGACCACCGTGTCGCCGCCCGCAAAGCCGCTGAACAACAAGGCGCTCGTTCCCAGCTCGACGCCGTCGACCGTCCAGGAGATGCTCGAGAGGTCAAAGCCGCCCTCGGGATCGGAAAATCCAGACCACTCACAGACGAGCAAATCGCCGACCACGGGGGTCGATGGGCTGATGCTGACCGTGGCAATGCTCGGCGCACCGTTTCCGATGGTGACCGTGGCGCTCTCCACCGGTTCGCCTTCGTCCGTTCCATCAAAGGCGGTGGCGGTACAACTCACGACATCACCGGCCGTGAAACCGCTGACCAGGGTGTCTGTAGATTCGGCGCTCGGTAGTCCATTGATGGTCCACCCGTACACGAAAGAGACCGCATCACCATCGGCATCGCTCTCGCCTTCTGGAACACACACCAGTGTGGAGCCCGCATCGGGTGTGTCTGGACTGATGCGTACGCTGGTGAGTTCGGGTGCCGTGTTGCCAATTTCAGTATCGGCTGTGCCGCTAAGTCCGTCGGAGACGCCATCAAAAGGCGTCACGGTGACCGACCAGGATTCTCCCTTGGCGGTCATCGAGGCATCAATGCTGTCTGTGATTTCACCCACATCGACGCCGTCGACCGCCCACGCGTAGCTGTAGGTGATTTCGGTTTCGGGGTCATCGGGATCCACGCTGTCTTCCACGATGATGGCCACCAAGCCCTCTCCGGTGAGTGGATCGGTGGGCGCAATCTCGACCACGGGTGCACTGGCAAGTCCGTTCACCACCACGATTTGTTCAGTGGTCGCACTCAATCCATGTGAATCGGTGACGGTGGCAAGAAGGGTGTGCTCTCCAAGCGACAAGGTGGCGGTGGTAAAGGCGACCATCCCCTCTTCATCGGCGGGGTCCATCCACAAGGTTTCGTCGAGATCACTGGTCAATGTGACCATCAAGGTGTCGAGCGCATCTTCTACATCGTCGACTTCGATTTGAAAGTCGATGTCGGTGGCATCGGGGTACACATCGCCATCAATCGGATTCAAGATGGCAATGGTCGGAGCATTGCGAACCCCAATGTTCACCTCGGTCTCGCAGTTCTCGCCCAAGTCGTCGGTCACCACAAGGGTGATCAGGTGATCGCCCACGGTAAGCGCATCGGTTTCAAATCCAATCGTGCCTTCATCGGTGGCGGGGGTTTCATCAAGGAGGGTGCCGTCTTCCGACCAGGCGATGGAAAGGGTTTCCGCATCCACATCGGCATCGGTCGCGGTACCGGAAAATGCGATGGTGTCGCCAAGGGCAAAGACGGCCCCTTCAAGCGGGGTTGCGATGCTGCATTCAGGGACGGTGTTGGGGGCACCCACCGACACAATCACCGTGTCGTTCGCGGTTTGACCGGCACTGTCTGTGACGGTCACCGTCACCACATGCTCGCCTTGGGTCAAGTTGGTGAAGGTCTCAATCGAGCCATCGCTTGTGACCGGTGCTTCCACGGCCAAGTCGACATCGAGACTGCTCGTCCACACGGCTGTCAATGTGGCATCGTCGTCTTCGTCATCGTGGGCCACGGCGGTGAGGGTGATCAAGCGATCGGAGTAGTAGGGATCGCCTGCGATCGGGGTCATCAACTCGACGGTGGGCGGGTTGTCGGTGACCGATTCAACGGTCAGGGTGACCGAGCTCGAGCCCGTTTTTCCATCGGTATCTTGTGCCCAGAGCGTCAGGTCATGGTCGCCTGCGGTCAGGTTGATCGAGCCTGAGATTCCACCGCCAGAGTCGGGAGTTCCACTGATATCGATGCGGCCATCTTGGCTGCTTTCAAACCAGATTTCGAGCTCGGCGGGGGTGTCTTCGGCATCGGTGACGGCTGCGGCGAACGAGATGGGCGCATCTTCGAGGTAGGTGTCGAGCCCGGTTGGCTGCAACAAAGAGACGGCCGGTGCTTGGGTTTCCTCGATGGTGAGCTCAATGTCGGCGGTGGCGGTGGCATTGCGTGGATCGCGGACTTCAAGCCGAACGCCCACCGTTGAGATGGCGGTAATTTCCACTTCACAAATCGTGGTGCCGTCGGCTTCAGGCGGTGCTTCCGCACAGGCTTCTTCGCCGTTGATCATCCATCGCGCATTCAGCTCTTCAGGGGGGTTGGTTTCATCGGTCACGACGCCCACAAACAGAACCGTGGAGGCCTCTGGAACAGACGCCCCGTCCGCATGCGAGGTGATGACCGCTGTGGGGGTGGCATTGTGAACCGACAGTTTGTCGTCCGATTCACAGCCCGTGAATGCAGCCACAAAGGCCAAAGAAAGCAAGAAATTCCATGAACGCATACGCACCATCCGATGCAGAAGCCTAATGGCGTGTGTACCAAGGCGTCAATGGCTGAAAGAAAGGATGTTGCCCCCTTGATTTACCGCACAATATGGGCCGGTATTTTCACTCGCTGCAGTAGCCCTTCATCTCGACAACATTTTTCCATGACATGAAGTTGTGACTCGTGCTGAATCGGGTTTGAATGCCCGTTACCTCGCCGCCTTCGCACTGGTTCATGAGCCCTTGGTAGGCATCGTTTGCGTAGTCGGTCTGGCCCACCATTCCCAAGATGACCTGTTGCTCAGTCCGGGTCTCCACTTGGCGGTACTCGGCCAAGGGTTTGGTGGTGTGAAAGTCACTCGTGTGGTTGATGTGCACAGCATGGGTGCAGCCAACGCTCATCGCAGCGAGCACAATGGGGACCAAAACGCGGTTCATTGTTCGGCTCCGAACTGGAACCCATTATCCGGTGTGGTTTCCGCTTTGGCGGACGGTACAGCGGTGGGTGGGGGTGTGGCGGTGGCCACAGGAGGCTTCACGCAAAAGCCTGTGGCCGACACCCGCACAGCGTGCGCAAACAAGGGGAAGTACATGATGTCTTCTTGCTTGGTGAGGATGCCCTCGACCCGCCCATCGGGACACTGCTGCGCGAGGTCCTTGGTCATTTCATTGACGTAGTCGTTTTTGAAGTTGATCATCAAAAACAAGAATCGGTAGCCTGTGGACTCGACCGCATGGTCGCGTTCAACCGGGATGCTGGTGGTCGAAATAGACCGCATATGTACGCAGCCAGAACACAAGAGACTGAGCAACAGCCAGGTGGATTTGTTCATGGTTCAGTCCTTGAAACAGTAGCCCGTCAGGCGGACGATTTCGCCGCTAACGACCGGGTAGTTGGCGCTCTCTCGAATGGAGACCAAGCCCGAGATGTTTCCGCTTGGGCATTCTTGTGCGAGCAAGGTGGCGATTTTGTCGGAGTAGTTATCCCGAAAGACGGGGTTTCCAGTCTTGGGGCCCATCTGAAACAGGGCGATGATGTCACCAATGGTGCTCACCTCTTCGCCTTTTCCAGAGAACTCGGCGATGGTTTCCGCAATGGCGACCGCCTCGTCGGTGTTGAGGCCCATCTCGCTGACCTTGATTTCAAAGCGCGCTCCGTTCACGACCGCATTGGAGTCGATTTCGCCAAGTTGGGTGGCGTGAAGAACGGCACAGCCGGTGGTCAAGCTGGCCACGAAGAGCCACCGCATGACAGTGAGCAGGGGGGCTGAGGATGACATCGCGGGCCTCGGCTGAGTGTGAATCCATGCAAGTTACGCACATGCATTTCAATTATTCAATTTGTTTCAATAAAAAGTGTACTGAGCGTCAGTACATCGATTTTTGGCCATGCTTGGGTGGTCGTCACCGTCATTCTGTCACTCCGAAAATGCATCATTGAGGCTATAAGAGACCCACACATGCAAGCGCCCAAAGACAGAACCCGATTGAGTCGCCGATCCTTTGTGCAGTTGAGCGCCTGGAATGCTCTGGCACTGATGGCCTGCCGAAAAGTACCGACGGGTTCGCTGTCGGCGCCCGGAACGGTGGGCCCACCCGAACCTCGTTTTATGGACTTTGGACCCCTGGTGACCAACCCTGAGGCCATTTTGGAACTGCCCATGGGGTTTCATTGCGCGGTGGTTCAGCAGTTTCATGAGCCCATGACGTGCGGCAACCGCATGCCGGCTCAGCCCGATGGCATGACCTGTCACATCGACGATTCGGGCAACTATGTGCTGCTTCGCAATCATGAGATGGGGGATGGAGACTGGATGGCCAAGCCTGGCCGGGCCTTTCCCACCAACTACTTTAAGGATGAACGTCACCCAGACGCCGCCTATGACGACACCATGTATGGCGGTGTCAGCCGGGTGGTGATCGATCCCGCTCAGTTGCTGACGGTGCTGCCCACAGGCGATGCACGTTCGGCGGTGAAGTCGTCGAATCTGGTGTTGGCGGGTACCCAGTTCAATTGTTCGGGCGGCCATGTGCCCGAGGGTTGGGTGTCGTGCGAAGAAACCGACAACGCGGGCCACGGCTATGCCTTTTTGACCAAGGTGGACGATGAGGCGCTGGTGGATCCCCACGCTCGTCGCATCACCAGTTGGGGTCGCTTGAAGCGCGAAGGCATTTCGCTGGAAATCAACAGCGGCATGGTTTTTATGACCGAAGACCACAAAAACGGATGTTTGTATCGCTTTGTTCCAGACAATCGCCGCGAGCCCATGGGGGCCGGTACGCTTCAAGCGCTCGTTGTGGAAGGCGTGACGGATACCGACCCCACAACACCGCTTGTGGCCGGGAGTTCCTGGAAGACATCATGGGTGGATGTGACCGATCCGCAGGCGGAAGAGCAGTCGTGCCGAAAGCAGGCCCAAAGCCTCGGTGCCAGTCGTTTCAATCGTTGTGAAGGCTCGGTTTTGGTGGGCTCGTCTCTGTGGTTTATCGCATCGACCGCGGGCCCTGTGGGGGCCGGTCAGGTGTATCGCTTGGATCTCAACACAGGGCAGCTTCACCTGGAGGTTCAAGTGACCGATCGGGCGGTGTTGTCCATGCCCGACAATCTCACGATCACGCCATGGGGCGATCTGTTGATGGCGGAAGACAACTACAATGCGGAAGGTGGGGCCACCCACCAATACCTGCGGTGTCTGCGCCCCGATGGAAGCCTGTACGATTTTGGCCGCAACCCGAACAACACCCCCGATGACTGTGGGGCCGAGATGTCGGGACCCTGCTTTTCCCCAGATGGCACAGTGCTTTTTGTGAACATCCAGACCCCAGTGGGCATCACATTGGCTATTCATGGACCCTGGAAACAGGCATAGACTCGTTCATTTTGGAGGGCGCATGCTCGCTGAACACTATCCCTATTATTTGGCCAACACAGCCTGTCAGCCGAATGCCGACCTGGTGGTCACCGACAAGTACTCGGGTGCTGTGGCCACTCGGGTGGCCCTCGCGGACTCCGCCGCCATCGATGCGGCCATTGGGGCGGCCGAACAGGCGCGGGCGCCCATGGCGGCCATGCCCGCCCATGCCCGCCAGGCCGTGTTGCTTCATTGTGTGCGCCGATTTGAGGAACGCTTCGATGAGCTGGCCCAAGCCTTGTGTATTGAGGCTGGCAAGCCCATCAAGGATGCCCGCGGAGAAGTGACCCGGCTCATGGACACCTTTCGAGTGGGGGCTGAAGAAGCCGTCCGGATGACCGGAGAGGTCATGGAAATGGAGATTTCGGCCCGAGCGGAGGGCTACAGCGGCATGTGGAAGCGGGTTCCTGTGGGTCCGTGTAGTTTCATCTCGCCGTTTAACTTTCCCTTGAATCTGGTGGCCCACAAGATTGCGCCCGCGATTGCAGTGGGGTGTCCATTTGTGCTCAAACCGGCGAGTATGACGCCTGTAGGGGCGTTGATGATCGGTGAGATATTGGCCGAAACCGACTTGCCCCCGGGGGCCTTTTCTATTTTGCCCTGCCGCCGGGAGGGTGCTGATTTGTTCACCACCGATGCGCGTTTGAAGCTGCTTAGCTTCACGGGTTCCCCCGAGGTGGGTTGGGCGCTCAAGGCCCGTGCTGGCAAAAAGAAGGTGGTCCTCGAGCTGGGTGGCAATGCAGCGGTCATTGTGGACGAAGATACCGACCTCGATGACGCGGTGGCCCGCATTGTGGTGGGCGCTTTTTATCAGTCGGGACAAAGCTGTATTGGTGTACAGCGCATCATGATTCATGAGCGGATCTATGAAGAAGTGAAAGACCGTCTGGTTCGGGCCACCGCTGTACTGAAGAGCGGTGACCCGTCAGACCCGGAGACCTTTATTGGTCCCATGATTTCAGAAAAAGAGGCCCAGCGGTTGGAGTCATGGACCCGAGATGCGGTCTCTCGTGGTGCACGCATTTTGGTGGGTGGGAGTCGCCGGGGTGCCATGCTGGAAGCGACGCTCTTGGAAGGTGTGCCCACCGATTGTGATGTGTCGGCCAAAGAGGCCTTTGGTCCGGTGGCGTGTTTGTCTTCATTCAGCGATTTTGATGCCGCTCTCGATGAGGTGAACAACAGTGTGTTTGGCCTACAGGCGGGCATTTTTACCCGAGATATCTACAAGATTCAGCGGGCGTGGAACCGGTTGGAGGTGGGGGGTGTGGTCATTGGCGACATTCCAAGCTGGCGGGTGGATCACATGCCCTATGGGGGCGTCAAAGACAGTGGGCTGGGTCGCGAAGGCTTGCGCTATTCGATGGAAGACATGACCGAGCTTCGTCTGCTGGTCATTCGGACGCCGCCCTCGGAGCGATAAGGAAACTTAGCTGTTCTCGCGCAAGTGTGCGGGTACTTTGAGGCCAGGAAACCATGGGGACACCTCTCCCCAGTCCGGCCGCACCTTGAAGTCATTACAAATCAGTTTTGAGGTGATTTTGGCCGATTCCATGATCACGGGCAGGCCACTGCCGGGATGGGTTCCGCCGCCCACCAAGTACATATTGTCCACATCTTCAAACCGGTTTCTGGGTCGGCTGAACAACATCTGATCAATGGTGTGGGCCAGGTTGAACACAGCCCCCCGGTAAATGTCGTTTTCCGCCCAGTCGTCGGGGGTGATGATGGTTTCCGAACGGATGCGCTCTCGAATGTCTGTGAAGCCGAGTTTCGCGATCTGGTCCAGCACCATCTCTCTAAATTTTGGACCCTCTTGGCTCCAGTCGATGCTGCCCCGGGTGTTGCCAACTGGCACCAGTACATACAGGGTGGAGTGCCCTTCGGGTGCCATGGTGGGATCGGTGACGGACACATTTTGTACATACAGAGAGGGGTCTTCCCATGTGAGGTTCTCCGCCCCCTCGATATCGCTCAGGTTCCCCGTGTAGTCGCTGGAAATGTGGATCTGATGATGGGGAACATCGTAGCGTCCCTCGATGCCCAGATACATCATGTAGGTGGAACAGGAATAACGCGCTTTTTCGAGCTTTTTGTCTTTCCATTTTTTTCGGTCATCGTCATCGATAAGCGTGGTCATGGCGTTGGCGAAGTCGGCGTTGATCAAGACGGCATCCGCCTCGCACCGTTCACCGCCCACGGTCACCCCGCGGGCGTGTCCGTCTTCAATGATCACCTGCTCTACGGGGCTGTCATAGTGAAATTGAACGCCCATCTCCGTGGCGATTTCAGCCATGCGTTTGGTGAGGGTGCCCAGCCCGCCGATGGCATGAAAGATGCCGTGGGAGTACTCAATAAAGGCCAAAATTGTAAACAATGAAGGGCAGTTGTAGGGCGACATGCCAAGGTATTTGGCCTGAAAAGAGGTGGCCATGACCATGCGGTCATCATCGAAAAACTTACCAAGGTCTTGGGCCACAGAAAGGTGCGGACGAAGCACTTGAAGGACGCGGATGGCGCGCTTGGAGGTCACGTCCTTCCAAGAAGTCCATGGGGTTTGAAGGCAGGGTTCAGACAGCTCAAGTTTCCACTGGTTGTCCGTCCACCACTTCCGAAATCCTTTGGCATTGTGCTCGCCAGCGAGGTCCTCGACCCGTTCCACCATCTGTTCGAGGTTCGACGTACAGTCGAGGTGTCCACCACTTCCAAAATTCAAGCGATACAGCGGGTCGAGTCGCACGAGGTCCAGTTCTTCAAACAGATCCCGACCCACCGCGGCGAAGACTTCTTCAAAGACCGGAAGGTACATCAGAAAGGTGGGGCCCAAATCAAATTTGAACCCATCTTTTTCGATGACTTTCGTGCGGCCACCGGGGCCGGACTCTCGCTCATACACGTGGACATCAAATCCGGCTTGGGCCAGCATCAATGCGCTGGCCAGTCCGCCGGGTCCGGCACCAACAATAATCACCCGGTTTTCGGACTCCTGTGCGCTGCTCATGTACTCTGCCCCCGTCGTATTGAATCCGATTCATTTCACCACAGAGAACCTGTGATCGTCGAATGAAACGCCGGCCGTGGGGCTAGATCGTGGCTTTTCAGGATCCGTTGGTTGTCCGGGTCGCAGGGCGTGAAGCCATATTCGAGGACCCGCACATGGGTTCAAGGCCGT
>Ga0315320_10000220_pt1 | contig 45851 bp, 34 predicted proteins | sample M140m21515metaG_FD_203458 | JGI IMG/M metagenome (GOLD analysis project Ga0315320, IMG submission 203458) | Ammonia-oxidizing marine archaeal communities from Monterey Bay, California, United States - M1 40m 21515 | ecosystem: Environmental > Aquatic > Marine > Coastal | place: USA: California... | reverse complement strand
AAATGCTTTATTTTTTCTAACAAAACCAGCAATTCTTGGAGAAGTAGGAACAACTCTTAGGTTTTTACTTTCAATAAATTCAAGAACTTTAACTATGAAATCTTCCTCAAAAGATTTATCACTAACACTTTCAGGAATATGAATTTTAGTTAAGAATATTTTTCTCTCTTGTTCAGCGTATTCTATTCTAGCTAATGAGTCTGAAATTTTGACTTCAAATTGTCTTAAAAACTCATTATTTTCTATTATTATTTGATTCATAAATAAAAAAGCTGAATTGCAAAGATAAAAAAAAATCTATTGAGGATAAAAAAACTTGATACTAAATTCTTTTCATCTGCTCCTGCATTAATTTAATTTGAGCAGTTAACATATTATGTGTGTCAAGATTTTTTGCTTCAGTAAGCAGCCCTTGTGCTTCTCTCTTTCTTCTTTTTTGCATCATAATCCCTGCAAGACTCAGTTTAGCCATAGCTAAATCATGCTTCATGCTAAGTCCAAGTTTCAGAGATTCACGGAAATATTTTTCTGCAATTGATAAGTTTTTCTGAGACTGAATTAATCCATGTAAATAATAGTAAAAACCCTGTTGTTTCTGAACTAATGCTGATTTTGGATTCTTTATTAATTTGAGAATTTTCTCTGTTCTATCAAAATTCTGCTTTCTTAAACTTAGAAATGCAAAAATTAAAACTTCATTTTTAAAATATAGTACTATTAATAGTATAGATAGAATAATTAAAAATATTCCATTACCTATAAAAGTTTCTGTAATTTGATAAACTCCATATCCTAGAAGTAATATCGAAGCTATTAGCTTAATTATTTTTGGTATCATATATGTTACAAATTTACAATTTAAAAATATTTATATGAAGTTGATTAAAAAGATATTATATTTGCCACCGAATAAATAGACAATCGTGAAAAGGACGTATCAACCATCTAAGAGAAAAAGAAGAAATAAGCACGGATTTATGGACAGAATGTCATCGGCTAATGGACGAAGAGTGCTTGCGGGAAGAAGAGCAAAAGGAAGAAAAAAATTATCAGTTTCTGACGAATCTCGTCATAAGAAATAATTTTTAATAACTTTTTAAAGATGGTGCTTTTACAGCACCTTTTTTTTTATATTTTAGTGTGATTTTATGCCTAAGGATAAAAATATTAAATCAATTCTAATAATTGGTTCAGGACCTATAATAATTGGTCAAGCCTGTGAATTCGATTATTCTGGATCTCAAGCTTTAAGATCCCTGCGTGAGGATGGTATTAAGACGATTCTAATAAATTCAAATCCTGCCACCATTATGACTGATCCATCTATGGCAGATCATATATATCTTAAACCACTTACAACTAAATCAATCTCTGAAATTCTTGAAATTCATGACGATATTGATGCTGTTCTTCCAACTATGGGAGGTCAAACTGCATTAAATCTTTGTATTGAAGCTCAAGAAAAGGAAATTTGGTCTAAGCATTCTGTTGATATAATTGGTGTTGATATTGATGCAATAGAAATAACTGAAGATCGAGAAAAATTTAGAACATTATTAAACAAAATTAATATACCTGTAGCTCCTGCCGAAAGTGCTTCTTCATTTTTAAAAGGTAAAGAAATAGCACAAAGGTTTGGTTTTCCACTAGTAATTAGACCATCATTTACTTTGGGTGGTACTGGTGCTTCAATAGTTTTTGAAGAAGATAAGTTTAATGATCTTTTAACTAGAGGCCTAGAATCTTCTCCTATTCATGAAGTGCTTATAGATAAAGCTTTAATGGGATGGAAAGAATATGAACTAGAATTGCTTCGTGATAAGAATAACAACATTGTAATTATTTGTACCATTGAAAATATGGATCCAATGGGTATTCATACTGGAGACTCTATAACAGTTGCTCCTGCTATGACTTTATCTGATACTACTTATCAGAAAATGAGAGATATGGCTATTAAGATGATGAAAAGTATTGGAGACTTTGCAGGAGGATGTAATGTTCAATTTGCTGTAAGTCCTGATGAAAATGAAGATATTATAGCTATTGAAATTAATCCAAGAGTTTCTAGATCTTCTGCGTTAGCATCTAAGGCTTCAGGATATCCTATTGCAAAAATTGCTGCAAAGCTTGCTCTTGGTTATACATTAGATGAACTAAGTAATCAAATTACAAAATCTACTTCTGCTTTATTTGAACCTACACTGGACTATGTTATTGTTAAAATTCCAAGATGGAACTTTGATAAGTTTGAGGGGTCTGATAGAACCCTTGGTTTGCAGATGAAATCTGTGGGAGAGGTTATGGGAATTGGGAGGTCATTCCAAGAAGCTCTTCATAAAGCAACTCAGTCTCTAGAAATTAAAAGGAATGGACTTGGAGCAGATGGAAAAGGTTACAAAGATTACAATACAATCATAAGTAAGCTTAAAAATGCAAGCTGGGATAGAGTTTTTGTAATTTATGATGCTATTCAAACTGGAATTTCATTAGAAAAAATTCATGAAATAACAAAAATTGATATGTGGTTCTTAAAACAATATGAAGAGCTATATCAATTAGAAAAAGAAATTTCTAATTTAAAAATCGATAATATAGAATATGACATTCTTTTAGAAGCAAAGCAAAAAGGATTTGCTGACAGACAAATAGCTTTTATGTTAAACTGTTTAGAGAGTCAAGTTTATAAAAAAAGAGATGAATTAGGAATTAAAAGAATTTATAAACTGGTTGATACTTGTTCTGCTGAATTTCCAGCTCAAACACCCTACTATTATTCAACTTTTGAAGAAAAAATTAAAACAATAGATAACCAAGAGTTCTCTGAAAATGAGAGTATAGTATCAGATAAGAAAAAAATTATTGTATTGGGTTCAGGCCCTAACAGGATTGGACAAGGTATTGAGTTTGATTATTGTTGTGTTCATGGAGTATTAGCAGCAAGTGAGTGTGGCTATGAAACTGTAATGATTAACTGTAACCCTGAAACTGTTTCTACTGATTTTGATATATCTGATAAGCTATATTTTGAACCTGTTTTTTGGGAACATATTTATGATATAATAAGACATGAAAATCCAGTTGGAGTTATTGTACAATTAGGTGGACAGACTGCTTTAAAACTTGCAGAAAAATTAGATAGATATAATATTAAAATTATTGGCACCGAGTATAAATCACTTGACTTAGCTGAGGATCGAGGAAGTTTTTCAAATTTATTAAAGAAAAATGATATTCCTTACCCTGATTTTGGTGTGGCTACAAATTCAAAAGAAGCAGTAGAATTATCATCAAAATTAAATTTTCCTATTCTAATCAGACCTTCATATGTTCTAGGTGGTCAAGGAATGAAAATTGTAATTAATAAAGAAGAGTTGGTAGAGCATGTAGAAGATCTGTTGTCTAAAATTCCTAATAATAAACTTTTACTTGATAATTATCTAGACGGAGCTATTGAAGCTGAGGCTGATGCAATATGTGATGGTGAAGATGTTTATATAATCGGTATTATGGAGCATATTGAGCCATGTGGTATTCATTCTGGTGATTCAAATGCAACACTTCCTGTTTTTAATTTGGGAGAATTAATTGTTCAACAAATAAAAGATCATACTAAAAAAATTGCTTTAGCTCTAAATACAATTGGTTTAATTAATATACAATTCGCTATTAAAGATGAAAAGGTATTTATAATTGAAGCTAATCCAAGAGCCTCCAGAACTGTTCCTTTTATATCAAAAGCATATGGGGAGCCATATGTTAACTATGCTACTAAAGTAATGCTTGGAGAAAAGATGTTAAAAGATTTTGACTTTAATCCAAAACTAGAGGGATATGCAATTAAACAACCTGTATTTTCTTTCAATAAGTTTCCTGATGTAAATAAACAACTTGGACCCGAGATGAAAAGTACTGGAGAAAGTATTCTATTTATAGATGATTTAAATGATGAGTCTTTCTCTGAACTTTATTCAAGAAGAAAGATGTATTTAACTAAGTAATTATTCAATTATTTTATCCTCAATAATAATTTGTTGGAAAAAGTCTTCATTAGGTTTTTTCACTTCTTTATAATTATTATTGCTAATGCTTGATGGAACATTTCCTATTATCTGATCTAAAGCAATTTTTAAAAGAGGTTCTTCAGAGTCACCAAGTATACCAGGATTTACTAGAGATTCTTTAATAAATATATCTGGTTCAAGTCCGTTTGGAAAATCTGTATATCCAGCAACATTTCCAATCTTAAGCACGATTGGCTGCATAGCATACATATGATTAGGGTTTTTATCTCTTGAGTCATTAATATAATCATAAACAGTTATTGACCCCTGATTCTTACCAACTGTAAAATCTCCTATATGAATTACATCAATGTAAGGGTCAAGACCATTAATTAATAATTCACTTGCAGATGCTGTTCTTGCAGATGTAAGTACAAAAACTCTACTAAGATTTAAAGATGAAATTGATTGATTGTTATCTAGTTTATCAGTAAACTTATTTAAAAGTGATTCTGGACTATTTTCATTCCAATAATTCATAAGCTTAGAATTCCATCTTTCTTTAGCAAAAACTTGATTGTTAAATTGACCAGTTATCATTGAAGCTAAATTTATTGATGTAGAAATTCTACCTCCAGGATTATATCTTAAATCAATAACTAATTCTTCAACACCATTGGATAAGAAATTTGCAAAAACGTCATTAAGCTCAGAATTATAATCTTTATTTTCAGATTCAACAACTCCAAGAAATTGGTTATACATTAGATATGCAATTTTTCTACCTCCACTATCTATTACTTTTGATATATGAACAGGATTTTTAACAATTCTTGATTTTACAAGAGTTAGATTTTCTTGACCTGGAATTATATTAGCACACTGATTGTTGTTATTGTAACTAAGTTCTGAGAATTTAATTGAGTAGGTGTCACTTAAGTCATTAAAGAGAAGATCTCTGTAATTGTCTCTTGTAAGTCTAGTACCATTTATTTCACTAAATAACATACCCCTTTTTACACCCTTTGATTCTGCATCAGAGTTTTTGTGAACATATCTAACAAAGCCAAATATATTTTGATCATTACACTCTACGTAAAGTCCAAATTCCATCCCATCTGAATTGTCTATACCTTGAAGCATATTCTGTAATTCAATGTAATCATCAACAATCCAGCTAAAATTATCATCTGGATGTAATAATGAATTAAAGAATGTTTCTGGAATATTGTTTTGACTAAGATAGTATGCATATTCAGATTCATTTTCAGATTTACTATCTGATAAATTAGGAACACTTTCTTGCCAATAGTAATATTGATTAAGACCTTCCCAGATAAAATCACTTATTTCGAGATCTGTTTCAAGTCTAATAACATTAGGATCATCATCGTCGGCCTTTTTACAACTATTGAATATTATAAGGGTTGTAAGAATTAAATAATTAATTTTTTTCATCAAATAAAAATAAAATTATATTCCGGTGTAATTATAAGGTGATATTTGTTTTAACTCATTTTTAATATTGTCATTAATATCAAGTTTGTCAATAAATTCATGTAAAGAATTTTTATCAACTCTTTTATTACTTCTAGTAAGTTCTTTCATTATCTCATAGGGATTACTGTAACCTTCTCGTCTTAAAATTGTTTGAATCGCTTCTGATACAACAATCCAGTTATCTTCAACATCTTTATTAATTTTTACTTCATTAACATAGATTTTTTTTAATCCTTTTAATAAAGATTCAAAAGAAATTAGAGTATGACCAAATGGGACCCCAATGTTTCTTAATACAGTGCTATCAGTTAAATCTCTTTGTAGTCTTGATTTAGTTAATTTATTTGAAAAAAAATCAAATGTTGAATTAGCTAAGCCTAAATTTCCTTCAGAATTTTCAAAATCGATAGGATTAACCTTGTGAGGCATTGCAGAAGATCCTACTTCGTCTTTTATAATTTTTTGTTTAAAGTAATCATGAGAAATGTATGTCCATATATCAACACACATATCTAAAAGAATATTATTGATTCTTCTACAATTATCACATAAAGCTGCAAAAGAGTCATAATGTTCAATTTGAGTAGTGGGAAATGAATAATTTAATCCTAATTCATTTTCTATAAAGTTTTTACCAAATTTTTTCCAATCAATTTCAGGATAAGCAACCTTATGAGCATTAAAATTTCCAACTGCACCAGAAAATTTTGCAGAATTGGGTATGTTTTTTAAAGATTTAATTTGTTCATTTATTCTAGTCCAAAACACTTTAAATTCTTTTCCTAGTTTAGTTGGTGAAGCAGCTTGACCATGAGTTCTTGCTATTATAGTAACATCCTTTAGCTCCTCACATTTATCATCAATCGCACTTAATACTTCTTGAATTTTTGGCATGTACACATTATCAATAAAATCTTTTATAGATAGAGGAATAGCAGAATTATTTATATCCTGAGATGTAAGACCAAAATGAATAAATTCTTTAAATTCTCCGATATTTAAAGCTTCAAATTTATCTTTAATAAAATATTCAACTGCTTTCACATCGTGATTAGTAATTTTCTCTATTCTTTTAACTTCAATTGCGTCTTCATTAGAAAAATTTAAATAAATCTTTCTTAATTTATCAAATTTCGTGTGGTCAAAGTTTTTTAATTGAGGAATTCCTAGATTACATAGAGATATAAAGTATTCAATCTCAACTTTTAATCTATAAAATATTAATGCTTTTTCACTAAAATAATCACTTAAAACTTCAGTTTTATTATAATATCTTCCATCAATTGGGGATATTGAATTTAAATTGAATTCGTTCATTTTGTAAAGATAAGCTAACTCGATAGGATATTAAAATTCAAGCAACTTGTATTCATCATAACATTCACTAATTGCTTCTAAAATCTGAAGATCATTGGCTTGCTGGATAAAAGTGTCCGAAAAGTTACAATTTCTAAGAATTTCATCAATATCAGCTCGATCAACTCCAAGAAGTTGAACTAAAACTTCTCGATCAAATTTTATTGATAGTAAATTTTTTATCTCCTCATCTTCTCTCATTAATCTTAATTTATCCATTTTTCTAGATCTTTTCTTAAAAAGATTATTAAGAAAATCTGCAGGATTAAAAATTGCACCAATTACTTTTGAAATACCAGATCTTGACCTTCTTCCAGCTTCATATCCAAGATTAGGTAACCCAATAATTTTATATCTAGTAGAAGTATTTACAGGTGCATTTTTAACATCAATCTCTAAATAGCCAGTTAGTTGGTATGGTTTAATAATAATTTCTTCTAGGGCAAAAGCAAGCTCAGTAAGTTCAATTGTATTATCATCAAATTTAATTAAGTCATTTGTTACAACAATTTTCAATGACTTGTAACCTATATATGAGAAATATAGTGTATCATTCAATTTAGCCTGAATTTGAAACTCACCATTATTATTAGTAATTGTCCCTTTAACTTTTGTAAGATTAAGGACATGGACATTCTGAAGAATAGATTTGCTAGTCTCGCTTTGAACATTCCCTTTAACAGTTTCAGTTTGTTCCTGAGAGAAAGTTAAAGTTGAAATGGTTAGTGTGATAAATATTATTATCTTTTTCATCGGGCTAATTGCTAAATTAGAAAGAATATATTATAATTAACCATGAATTACTACGCAGATGTAATACTTCCTCTTCCTCTTCAGGGAACATTTACATATCAATTGACTAAAAAAGAATATGATTTATTAGGAATTGGTTATAGGGTAGCCGTTAGTTTTGGTAAAAGGAAAGTTTATACAGGAGTAATTAAAAACATTCATAACGATAAACCAAAATTATACGAAACTAAGCCAATAGAATTCATATATGATAAAGATCAATTTGTTTCAGAATTACAACTTGATTTTTGGAGTTGGGTAGCTAAGTACTATTTCACTCCTATTGGTGATGTTCTAAAAGCTGCAGTACCATCTACATTTCTTTTGGAAAGTGACACAGTTATAATTAAAAAAGAAATTAATAAAAGTGATATTGATGATATGTCAGATGATGAATACTTAATATATGAAGCTCTTAATTTTCAGGATTTAAAAATAAATGAAGTTTCAGATATTCTAGAAAAGAAAAACACATATTCAGTTATTCAGAAAATGATTTTAAAAGGCTTTATAGAGTTAAATTTTGAAATAAATGAAAAGTATAAGCCTAAACTTTTAAGCGTTTTATTTTTAAATGCAGAATTATTGGATGGTAATAAAATAAAAAATTCTCTTGATATTTTAAATAGGTCTCCAAAGCAGAAAGAGGTTATGCTTCATATCATTAGTGTTATTAAATCTCAAGAATATTTAATTTTAAAAGATTTAAAAAAGTCTATTAAATTTTCAGATAGTACTTTAAAAAGTTTAGAACAAAAAGGATTTATAACCATAAAAAAAATTAAAATTGATAGAGATGATAGGAAAGAAGAAGATTATTTAAAAACAAATGATTTATCAGAGTCTCAAAAAGACGCATTAAATAAACTTAAAAATCAACTTAATAATAAAGATGTTATTTTGCTTGAAGGTGTTACATCGTCAGGTAAAACAGAAATATACATTAAAATTATTGAAGATTATCTTGAAAAAGAAATGCAGGTTCTCTATCTATTACCTGAAATTTCCTTAACAACTCAAATAATTCAAAAACTAAAAATACATTTTGGAAATAAAATATCTGTCTTTCATTCCAGATATTCATTAAATGAAAGGACGGAAGTTTGGGAGAACATTAAAAATAATAAAGATAAATCAAGACTTGTTGTAGGTGCAAGATCCTCTGTTTTTTTACCTTTTAAAAATCTTGGATTAATAATTGTAGATGAAGAACATGAAATCTCGTACAAACAACAAGAACCATCTCCAAGATATAACGCAAGGGATTCTGCTATTTATCTTTCTAAGATTAATAATTCAAAAGTTATTTTAGGATCAGCAACACCATCAATTGAGTCCTCTTTTAATGCAAATAAGAACAAATATGGTTATGTAAAATTAAATGAAAGATTTGGCAATATAGAAATGCCAAATATTTTTACAATTGACATGAAAAATGAGCTAAAGCATGAGTATAGTTCAATCTTTTCTGTAAAATTAGTTGAAGAAATAGATAAAACAATTAAAAATGGTAGGCAGGTAATTTTATTTAGAAATAGAAGGGGTTATTCGCCTCAGTGGTTATGTGATTCATGTGGTAATAATATAATGTGTGATAATTGTGATGTTAGTCTAACATATCATTTATCCTCAAATATATTAAAATGTCATTATTGTGGGTTTTCTTCAAAAGCAGAAAAAAAATGTTCAACATGTGGATCTGAAACAATGATATATAAAGGCGATGGAACTCAACAAATTGAGGAAATAATTAAAGAAATATTTCCAACTGTAATAAGTAAAAGAATGGATTGGGATTCTACTAGAGGTAAATGGTCATTTGATAACATAATTAATTCTTTTGCTAATAATGAAGTAGATATACTAATTGGAACTCAGATGATAACTAAGGGGCTTGATTTTAAAAATGTAAACCTTGTTGGTGTTCTAAATGCAGATCACTTTCTAAATTTTCCAGATTTTAGAGCTCATGAAAAAGCTTTTCAAGTTTTAACTCAGGTTGCAGGTAGGTCAGGTAGGTCAGGTGATAGGGGTAAGGTATTTCTTCAAACATATCAACCTGAGCATCCTATTATTAAAAACGTAATCAATAATGATTATAACAAGATGTATACTAATCAACTTATAGAGAGAAAAGATTATAATTACCCTCCTTTTGTTAGGTTGATTAGAATTACTTTGAAAGATAAGAGTTATGAAAAACTAAATAGTTCATCAGATTGGATAAATAAAGTTCTTAGAGATAATTTTAAAGGAATAGTTCTTGGTCCTGTATATCCAGAAATATCTAGAATTAAGAATAAATATCATAAAGAATTTCTTGTAAAATTGAGAGATCTAAATGAGATTAATAACTTTAGAAGTATTTTCCAATCAATTATGAAAAGCTTTGATTCAATATCTAAATATAGGAGTGTTAGAATAACTGTAGATGTTGACCCAATATAGCTTTTACTTTACTTAAAATAAATTTGGCAGATTATATTTATTAACCTAATTTTGCGGCCTAAGATTTGAAGATGAAAAACTACGAGACTGTATTTATTTTAAACCCTGCACTTTCAGAAGAGCAAGTTCAAAACTCTGTTGACAAATACGAAAAGTATTTAAAGTCTAATGGGGCTAAAATAATTAGTAAAGAAATATGGGGTTTAAAAAAATTAGCCTATACTATTGAAAATAAAAATAGTGGGTTTTATAATCTTATAGAATACACTGCACCAGCTGATCTTGTTTCATCTGTAGAGCTTGACTTTACAAGAGACGAAACTGTTATGAGATATTTGACTGTAACTCTAGATAAACACGCTATGGCTTGGGCAGAGAAAAGAAGAAATAGAAGTACAAAAAAAGTAAGTACAAAAAAAGTAAGTACAAAAAAAGCTAGTTAATTATGGCAGGTATTGAAGAACAATCAAAAATCAAAAATGAAGGTGAGATTAGATATCTATCTCCTTTAGATATAAATACTACAAAGGCTAAGAAGTATTGTATGTTTAGAAGATCAGGTATCAAGTATGTTGATTATAAAGATGCAGACTTTTTAGGTAGGTTCATTAATGAACAAGGTAAAATTTTGCCAAGAAGATTAACAGGAACATCATTAAAGTATCAAAGAAAGGTAGCGGTAGCTGTGAAAAGAGCTAGGCATCTAGGATTACTTCCATACGTTGGAGACTTATTAAAATAATTATGGATATTATACTAAAAGAAAATGTTGCTAATGTTGGCTTCAAAGACGAGTTAGTTTCAGTTAAAGCTGGATATGGTAGAAACTTTTTAATTCCTACTGGTAAGGCTGTACTTGCAACTGAGTCTGCAAAAAAAGTCTTAGCTGAAAATCTTAAGCAAAAAGCTTTTAAAGAAAAATCAGTTATTGACGAAGCTGAAAAATTAGCTACTAAAATATCTAAACTAGAACTTCAAATACTTGTTAAAGTTGGTCCTGATGGGAAACTATTTGGTTCAATCTCTAATACAGATGTAGCTAAAACCCTTCTGGCTAAGAAAATTGAAGTTGAAAAGGAAAATATTTCAATACCTGGTAAATCAATTAAAAGGATTGGTAAATACCAAGCTAGTATTAGGCTTCACAGGGAAGTTTCTACTCAGTTAAATTTTGAGCTTCAGGCTGAAAAGAAATAATTTCATAACTTTAACGTTCACTCTGATTATCAAATAAACTTTTGATGTCTCAAAAACTTAACACACCTAAGGGTACCAGAGATTTCTCCTCTTTTGATTTAAAAAAAAGAGAATACTTATTAAATATTTTAAAAAATTGTTTTAAAGCATTTAATTTTCAAGAAATTCAAACACCTTCTTTTGAAAATTTAACAACCCTAACCGGTAAGTATGGAGATGAAGAAGATAACTTAATGTTTAAAATTCTTTCTTCTGGAGATAAAATTAAAAAAGCTGATACTGAAGCATTAAAAAATAATAATCTTACCAAGTTTTCAAACTCACTTTCTGACAAGGCTTTAAGGTATGATTTAACTGTTCCTTTATCTAGGTTTGTTTCTCAAAATTTAAATAATTTATCATTTCCTTTTAAGAGATTTCAAACACAATTAGTATGGAGAGCTGAGAGACCTCAAAGAGGTAGATATAGAGAGTTTCTTCAGTGTGATGTTGATATTATAGGTGAATCTAATATTTTAAATGAAGTAGAGTGTATTAAAATTTATGATACTGTTTTTAAAAGATTATCTATGCCAAAAGTTAATCTTAGGATCAATAATAGACAAATTCTAGATGGAATATCTCAGTTAATGAATTTAGATAGTGTAAATGAAATTGCACCTGTTCTAGATAAGTCTGATAAAATTGGATACGAAGGAGTAATTAAGAAGCTTACAGAAAAGAATATTTCAGATTCATCAATTAACCAATTGAAATTTTTTCTTGAATTAAAGGGTTCAAATCAGGATAAAATAAATAGTATTAGGGCTAAGTTTACCTCAAATAATATATCTATTGATGGGGTTGATCTTTTAGAAAAAATAATTAATACTTCTCAAAAATTTAATTTAAATAATATTAATCTAATTTTTGATTTATCACTTGCCAGAGGTCTTAGCTATTATACAGGAACAATCATTGAAGTTTCATCTCCAGATGAATATAATATTGGGTCAATTGGTGGTGGAGGAAGATATGATAATTTAGTTCAAGAAAATAATCCTCGTCTAAGTGGATTTGGTATATCTTTTGGATTCGATAGAATCTGTTTAATACTAGATGAATTAAACTTATTCCCTAACAATTTGGATTCCTCAAAATCCTTTTTATTTTTAAATTTTGGGCTGGATAAAATAGATAAACTACCAGTTTTCATAGATAAAATAAGAGAAAAAAATATTACATGTGAAATATATCCTTCTGAAAATAAAATTAAGAAACAGATGGATTATGCTAATCAAAAGGGAATTAATTATGTTGTTATAATTGGTGAAGATGAATTGAAAAATAGCATCTTCAAAATTAAAGATATGTCAAATGGGACGGAGTCTACATTTAATTTAAACGATATTGTCTCAGAGATTGAGAAGCTTAGTTAAAATATTTTGACCATTTCTTAAAAGGTCTTTCAATTAAACTCATAAATTTAGAATTCTGAATTTCATCTAAATCAGTATCAACTCCATAAATAATTTGACTTTTATTTAACTCCATATAAGTACCAAATAATCTATCCCACAAAGAAAAAATATTACCATAATTAGAATCAGTGTATGGCAATTCAAAGTGATGGTGAACTTTATGCATATTAGGTGATACTATTATATAACTTAATGCTTTATCAACTTTATCTGAAATTTGAATATTAGCATGATTAAATTGTGAAAATATAACAGATAATGATTGATACATTAAAACTAGTCCAATGGGTGCCCCTGAAATAATTATACCAGAAAGTGTAAATATAAATCTAACAATACTTTCAAAAGGATGATGTCTATTTGCTGTAGTTGTATCTACATTTTGATCTGTGTGATGAACAATATGTATGTACCATAATAATTTGACTTTATGTTGAACTAAATGAGGAAGGTAGGCTCCAACTAGATCAAGTAATAAGATTCCAATAATTATACTCATCAGAGTAGAGGAGTTTAATAAATGCAATAAACCAAAATTATTTTCATTTGTCCAGTCTGATGCATATACCAAAATAAAGGCTAAAAAAAAGTTTACAATAATAGTAGTTATAGTTAGGAGGAAATTTGGGATAGAATGCTTCCATTTTTTATAATCAAGAAATTTAAAAGGCACAATACCTTCTATTATCCAGAAAAAAGTAATACCAGAAACCATTATTAGGGCTCTGTTAACAGAAGAAATATTCTCAAATATTAACAATAATTTTTCCATTCTATTCAAATGTTATTGTATCATTTGAATAATCCGTATCAGCCATAAGTCCAGTAGGGTTTGTATCAATTGATATAATAGATTCTAGTTTATGATTTATTTCAAAAATATACTTTTTAGAAGCCCATGACCAATCTCTAAGTTGTATCCAGTTTTCAGCATATTCAGGTTGTTTCTTTTCACCTCTCATTAGAGGAATAGGTATATAATAAAATTCCTTTGTTCCATCTTTTAATGTAACTAATACTTCAAGAGGCATAGGCATTAAACCAATTCTTTCTAATGTAACTAAAGATTTATTTTTAACTTTTTTAACTTGATTAATTGCATAATCTATTTTATTTGTTGTTTTAGTCCAGTCTGTTAAATACCAGTTTAATAGAATTCCTGATGACTGTTCAGCAATTCTTCTTAAATCATTTGGTAAGGGATGAGTAAACTTATATGTATCAAAATAATTTTTTATTGTTTTATTAAAAGCTTCCAAACCAATTATATACCTTAATTGACTTAAGAATACAAACCCTTTTGAATATGCAGTAGATTCATATGCTCTATTGTGTTTATATCTGTTAGCATTTGTTGATTGTGGCATTTCTTGTCCAGAATTTGCTAAACTTATATACCTTCCATATGAACTTCTTATACTATTGTAGAAATCAGAACCAAGAACAAAGCTTTCAGCTAAATCACCAAAATAACTTGCTGAACCTTCATCCATCCATTCATGATTCATTTCATTAGTAGCAAGTACTCCTTGGAACCATGCATGTGCTAGTTCATGAGATGTTACACTTACAAGCGGAACAAAATCTTTACCGGAGTTAACCAGAGTTAACATAGAGTATTCCATTCCACCATCTCCTCCTTGAACAACAGAATATTGTTTGTATGGATAAATTCCAATATTTTTATTAAAAAATTTTAATAGCTCTCCTGTAATTGGCTGCAAAGCCTTCCAATTTTCAATTATTTCAGGATCATTTTTATAATAGAAATTTAATTTTACTCCATTTTCGCCTTCAAAAATATCATGAATATAATCAGGATCAGCAGCCCATGTAAAATCATGAACTTTTGGAGCTAGAAAATTCCAAATCCTCTTTTTTCCTGACTTAACGCCAAGCTTAAAATTTGAAGGGTCACTTTCTTGAAGATATCCTGATCCAGCTACTATATATTCCTTGTCGATTTTAATAGTAACATCAAAGTCTCCCCAAACACCATGAAACTCTCTTCCAGTATATGGGGCGGTATTCCAACCTTCATAGTCATATTCTGAAATTTTGGGATACCATTGAGCCATTGAAAATTTCACTCCCATTGGAGAATCTCTCCCAGCTCTTCGAATAGTTATTGGAATCTGACCTTTAAAGTCCATTGTAAACACAGAAGAGTCTCCAGGCAAAATAGGGTTACCAAGCGTTACCTCTAAAATTGTATCTGATAAATATGTTTCAACATTAATATTGTCCTGTTTAAGGTTGCTAACATTTAAAAATCCTTCTTCTTCTGACTTTAATTTACTTATATCTACATCAAATCTAGTATTAATATCATCTCCATTATTTAATCTTACAGCCATATCACTTCCTTTTCTAAATGCATTAAAATATAAATGGAAAAAGACTTTATTTAAAGTGTCTAGTGAATTGTTTGTATATACTATCTTCTGATCTCCTTTATAAGAATTTTTTTTTGCATTTACATCTACATTAATCTTATAATCTACCTCCTGCTGCCAATAGTTTTGACTTTCAATACTATTAATGAAGAATAAGGATAAAAATATAATTAAAGATAAATTTTTCATTTTTGATTACTTAAATTTATATTGATTCAAATATAACTAATTACTTATATTACAAGTGTTAAAAGAATTTTAAAACGATTATATTTATAAAAACCATTGTTATGAAAAAAGTTATTTATTTACTCCTGATCTTCATGATTTCCTCAAATATTATGTTTGCTCAAGACAAAACTGAAGAAAAAGAAAAGAAAGAAAAATCTAATAAAAATTTACCTATTAAACCTGGTAGATTTTATGATTTGAATACAGATACTGGTTCATGGATGTCTTTGGATGTCAGTCCTGATGGACAAACAATAGTTTTTGATCTTCTTGGTGATATTTACTCAATTCCAATATCTGGAGGTAAAGCTAAGCGAATAACTAAAGGAATGGCATTTGATTCTCATCCAAAGTATTCTCCTGATGGAGAGTCAATTGTTTATGTAAGTGATAAAAGTGGAGGAAACAATGTCTGGATTAGAGATTTAAGTTCAAATGATTCAATTCAAATAACAAAGGAAAAAGATAATCAGACTGCTTTTGCAGATTGGTCTAAAGATGGAGACTATTTAATCGTTTCTAAAGGAAGAAGAAACCTAAAGCTACACATGTACCATAAGGATGGTGGAAGTGGAGTTAAGTTAATAGATAAGCCATCATCTTTAAAAATAGTTCAACCTGAAGTAGGAGTTAATGATAGGTATATATGGTATGCAAATAGAACTAATTCATGGCAGTATAATGCAGGTCTTCCTCAATATCAAATTTCAAAATATGATCGAGAAACAGGAGAAATAAAAAGAGAAACATCAAGATTTGGTTCAGCTTTTACACCAACCCTTTCACCTGACGGAAAGAGTCTAGTATATGGTACTAGATATGAGGACAAAACTGCACTTAGAATTCGTAATTTGGAGACTGGATATGAAAAATGGCTTGCTTTTCCTGTTCAAAAAGATGATCAGGAATCTCAAGCAACAATGGGAGTTCTTCCAAATATGGCCTTCACACCTGATAGTAAAAATTTAATTTTATCATATGGAGGGAAAATAAATAAAATTGATATAAATGAAGGTAAATCATATGAGATACCTTTTCAGATTAATGAGACTATAGAAGTAGGACCTGAATTAAAGTTTGACTATGAAATCTCAGATGAAAAATCTATGATTGTTAATCAAATTAGAAATCCATCTGTATCTCCGGATAATAAAAAAATCACATTTACAGCATTAAATAAATTGTATTTAATGGATTTAGATTCAAATCAATTAACTAGGTTAACATCTTTTGAAGATGAAACAATTGAAGCAATGCCTGATTGGAGTCCTGACGGTAAAGAAATAGTTTTTGTAACATGGAATGATAACAAAGGTGGTTCATTATTTAAAGTGAGATCAGACGGTAAAAAGGAACCTTTGCTCTTAACTCAAAGTAATGAGAGAAGAATAAATGGGGTTTATATGAATCCTAAATGGAATCCAAGTGGTGATAGAATTGTATTTACAATAGGGGATGCAAGAAACTACAGAGGTAGTGAAGGTCCTGGGGCATTTAAATCAAACGAAAAAATTATGTGGATTTCTTCAAAAGGGGGTCAGCTTAATTACATTAGTGAATCAAAAGGAAGATCTTATCCACACTTTGTTGATGGAAAAGATAGAATCTATCTTTTTGATAACTCTAAGGGTTTGGTTTCAATTAAATGGGATGGAACTGATGAAAAAAATATAATTAAGGTTACTGGAACAACTCCTTATGGATCTGGAGATACAAAAAGACCTTCAAATGCAAGTTTAATTTTAATTTCACCAGATGGGTCTAAAGGATTAGCGAAAATAACCAATAATCTATATAGCTTTACTATTCCTTATACTGGTTTAGAGTCATTGAAAATTTCAGTTTCTAACCCTAAATCCTCATCCTTTCCAGCTAGAAAATTAACAAAGATTGGTGGCGAATTTCCTTCATGGAATAAGGATTCTGAGTCTATAAACTGGTCTATTGGAAATTCTTTTTTAACATATAATCTGAATGATGCTGAACAATTTGATAAGGATCAAGAAACAAAAAACGATGAAAAGTCAGAAGAAGAAAAGAAAAAAGATGAATTAGTAGAGAAGATTGCAGAATTAGACCCTGATTTAGCTGAAGAAGTTTCTGACGAGGATAAAACTGATGAATTTTCACCTGATGAGATTCAAATTGAGGTAACTGTAGATAGAGATATACCTAATAGTTCAATTTTATTATTAAATGCAAAGATAATAACCATGAATGGTGATCAAATAATTCAGAATGGACAGATTTATATTAAGAATAATCGAATTATTGAAGTTAGTGATAAAGAAATAATGATTGAAGAGGAAAACCTTATAAAAATGGATATGACGGGTAAAACTATTTTACCTGGGTTTGTAGATACCCATGCACACATGTGGCCTAGATGGGGACTTCATAGATATCAGCCTGCTTCTTATGCAGCTAATCTTGCAAATGGAGTTACTACAACCAGAGACCCTCAAACTGCAACTACAGATGTTCTTACTTATGCTGATATGGTTGAAGCAGGAAAGATTTTGGGTCCTAGAGTTTATTCTACTGGTCCAGGTTTAGGATATTGGGGCTATAATGTTAAAAGTTTAGATGATGCAAGAGACGTAATGAAACAGTATTCAAAATATTATAATACAAAAACAATTAAAATGTATGTAGCAGGAAATAGGCAGCAAAGACAATGGATTTTAATGGCAGCTAAGGAGCAAGAAATAATGCCTACAACTGAAGGAAGCTTAAATTTAAGACTAAATTTAACAGAAACTATAGATGGATATCCAGGTCAAGAACATAATCATCCAATATATCCAGTATACGACGATATAGTTGGTTTAACTGCATTTACCAAAAAAGCATATACGCCTACACTTTTAGTTACATATGGTGGACCATGGGCTGAGAATTATTATTTTGCTACAGAGGATATTCATAATGATGAAAAAGTTAAGTTTTTCACTCCTAAAGATGAATTAGACTCAAAAAGAAGAATTAAAGCTGGTTGGTTTCATGAAGATGAATATGCCTTCGAAGAGTTTAGTGTATTTGTAAAAGATCTAGTTGAACAAGGTGGTATTGCTGGAGTTGGATCCCATGGACAGTTTGAAGGAATTGGATATCATTGGGAATTATGGAGTATTGCTTCAGGTGGTATATCAAATCATGATATGTTAAAAGTTGCTACTATACAAGGAGCATATGCAATTGGGCTTGATAAAGAGATTGGGTCAATAGAAAAAGGAAAGTTAGCAGACTTAGTAATCCTTAACAAGGACCCATTGAATGAAATAAGAAATACAAGTTCTATAGAAATGGTCATGAAAAACGGTAGATTATATAATGGTAATAATTTAAATCAAGTATACCCATTAGAAAAAAAATCTGAAAATTTTAATTGGCAAGAAACAGCCCCAAGTTCACTTCCAGGTATAAATAAATAAAACAAGAATTATGAAAAAAATTATATTACTTAACCTCATATTTTTAGGCTCACTTTATTCTCAAGATTATTATTATGAAAAATATGCTCCTTTTGATGAAAATATAAAATCTCCTGAGGAGTTTTTAGGCTATCCTATCGGTGAAATGCATACAAGACATGATCTAATTGTTTCTTATATGACATATCTGTCTAATGCTTCAGATAAATCAGATATGTTTAGTTATGCAACATCATATGAAGGGAGAAAATTAATTTATTTGATAGTAAGTTCTCCTGAAAAAATTAAAAATATTGAAGAAATTAGGAAATCACATCTTTCGTATATAAGACCAGATGATGAAAATTATATTCAATCAAATAAACCAACTGATTTTCCAGTAATTATAAATCTAGGATATAATGTTCATGGAAATGAACCTTCTAGTTCAGAAGCAGCAATGCTTACTGCATACACACTAATTAGCTCTAAATCTAAAGAAGTTGAAGAATACCTAGAAAACTCAATAGTATTAATCGATCCTACTATAAATCCAGATGGAAGAGACAGGCATACTCAATGGGTAAATAGCTATAAAGGTTCACCACTAGTTGATGATCCCCAGGATGCTGAACATAACGAATATTGGCCTGGTGGAAGAACAAATCATTATTGGTTTGATTTAAATAGAGATGTGCTGCTAGGAATTCACCCAGAAACTAGAGGGAAAATTGAATTTCATCATAACTGGTATCCAAATGTGACTATGGATTTTCATGAAATGGGAACTAACAGTACATATTTTTTTGTTCCATGGAAAACTCATGCTGCAAAAGACCCTGTTATACCCCAAGAGAACTATGAGTATTTTGAAAGATTATTTGGAGAATTTTTCGCTAAAGGTCTAGACGAAATAGGATCGATGTATTTTTCAAAAGAAGCTTTTGATAAGACATATCCGGGGTATCATTCTTCATATGGTGATTTAATGGGTGGAATAGGTATGTTATTTGAACAAGCAAGCTCTAGAGGTCATAAACAGGTAACTCAATTTGGAGAAATCACGTTTCCTTTTACAATAAGAAACCAATATGTATCAGGAATGAATACTGTTAAAGGATCAGTTGAAATGAAAGATGAATTAATGGAATATCAGCAAAGATTTTTTGCCTCAGCAATAACAGATGCAGATAAAAAAAGAATAAAGGGTTATTCCTTCAAAATGGGAAAAGACAAAAATAAGACTAAAGCATTTATTGATAAATTAATGATTCATGATATAAGTGTATTAAAAGACAATGATAATTTCTTTGTTCCAACAAAACAAAAGAATTATAGAACTGTAAGATCCATCTTTGAGACTAATACTGAATTTAGAGATAGTGTTTTTTATGATGCTTCAGCTTGGTCAATTGCTAACTTTTATGATATTGATTATAATTCTTCATCAAAAGATATTCAAGGTGTTGAACTTGATAATCTTGATAATCTATTTACCGTAAATAAAATAGACGAATCTGAATATGCTTATATAATTAATTCTGTTGATTATAATGTTCCAGCAGTAATTAACAGTTTAGTCAACAGTGATATTCTAGTATCAACTGCTTTTAAGCCATTTACCATAAATACTTCTAGTGGACTTATTCCATTTGATTATGGATCTCTAGTAATTCCTGTAAGTCTTCAAAAAATTAGTCCAAAAGAATTATTCAATAAACTCGAAAATATTCAGAATAAATTTCAAGTAAATATTTATTCTGCTCCTTCTGGTTTAAGTTCTGGTGGAATTGATCTTGGAAGCAGATATGTTTCTCCTTTAAAAAAACAAAAAGCAATGATGTTAGTAGGAACTGGAGTTAGATCTTATGAGGCAGGAGAAGTATGGCATCTTTTAGATCAGAGAGTAGGAATGCCAATTTCAAAAATACCTATTCGAAATTTTGATAGAGTTTCTTTGGATACATACACAACAATGGTAATAGTATCTGGAAGCTATGATTTTAATGAAGATCAAATAAAGAAAATTAAAGATTGGGCAAGTAATGGCAATACAATTATTTCAATAGGCTCTGGTTCAAAATTCCTTATTGATAACAAAATTGTAAACGAAAAACTACTTAAATCTGATAAAAATGAGAGTAAAAAAGATTATCAACCATATATCGATGCACAAGACAATAGAGGAAAAGAAAGAATAGGTGGTATTATATTAAATGCCCAAGTTGATTTAACACATCCTATAGGATTTGGATATGAGGATTCTAATATTCCAGTTTATAGAAATAATACTGTATGGATTCAGCCATCAGAGAATGAATATTCATCTGTTGTAAGGTATACTAGCGATCCATTGATAGATGGATTTATAACAGATAATAATGCAGAAAAACTTGATTCTACAATTTCTTTATTAGTATCAAAAATTGGAAATGGAAGAGCAGTTATGTTTTCTGATAATCCTAATTTTAGAGGCTCATGGTATGGAACAAATAGACTATTTCTAAATGCAATATTGCTTGGAGATAAGATTCAAGTTCCATAATGAAATGGTTTAGAGATATAGGACCAGGTGTATTAATTGCTGCTGCATTTATTGGACCTGGAACTGTTACTCTCTGCACAATTGCTGGTGCTTCTTTTGGGTACTCATTAATTTGGGCAATTATTTTATCTACATTTTCTACAATTGTACTTCAGGAAATGTCATTAAGGATCGGTTTAGTTACAAGAATGAATTTAGCAGAGGTTATAAGAACTTCAATAAAATCAGTTTTACTAAATAGATTTATATTATTACTTATAATTTCTTCTATTTTAATTGGAAATGCTGCTTACGAAGCTGGAAATATTAGTGGAGCATCTCTTGGTATTTCAGCAATACTTAATAACCAATCATTTAATTATTTTCCAGTTTTAATTGGAATAATTGCATTTATAATACTTTATCAAGGAGATTATAAAATTATTGAAGGATCACTTATATCTCTTGTAATAGTTATGAGTTTATCATTTTTTATTACAGCGATTATTACTAAACCTGATATAACTAATCTGTTAAATGGAATATTTAAGCCTAAAATTAATTCAGATAACCTTATTATTATATTAGGCCTAATTGGGACAACAGTAGTACCATATAATATTTTTCTTCACTCATCACTCGTCTCTGAAAAATGGAATTCAATTAATAAACTTAAAGTTGCAAGATTAGAGAGCTTCATTTCAATACTTCTGGGTGGAATAGTATCGTTATCAATAATAATTACAGCTGCTTCTGTAACAAACCAAAATGTAACAGGTGTAATTGATTTAGCGAAAGGATTAGAGCCTCTTTATGGAAAATTTTCAATTTATTTCTTAGGAGTAGGTTTATTTGCTTCAGGAATTACTTCTTCTATTACTGCTCCTTTAGCAGCAGCATACGTTGCTAAAAGTTGCTTTGGTTGGAAAGATTCACTTAAGAGTAAAAGATTTAGACTGGTTTGGTCTTTTGTTCTATTTATAGGTGTATTAATTTCAATGATTAATATTAACCCTATTGAAATAATAAAGTTTGCACAGTTTTCAAATAGTCTTTTGCTACCAATAATAGCCATAATACTCTTGTGGTTAATCAATAACAAGAATATAATTAGCAGTGAATACAATTATAGGTATCAAAATGTTTTTGGTGTTTTTATAGTAATCATCTCTATTATACTAGGATCTAAAGGCTTAATTTCTCTTTTATAATGTTAAATATTAATTGTGATTTAGGAGAAGGTTTAAACAATGAACATTTAATTATGCCATTGATTAACTCTTGTAATATTGCTTCAGGTGGTCATGCTGGAAATAGTGAAAGTATGATAGAATGTGTTGAGATATCAATTAGATGTAATGTTGAAATTGGAGCCCACCCATCCTATCCTGATAGATTTAATTTTGGAAGAAAAAAAATGGATATTTCAAATTCTGAATTATCCTATAGTATAATTAGTCAAATTGAATCCCTAGAAAGCATATCTAATTCATATGGAAAGAAAATAAATCATATTAAAGCTCATGGAGCATTATACACTGAGATGATTCATGATATAGAGCTTTCAGAACTATATCTAGACACATTAAAAGATTATAAATCAAAATATTCATTATATGTCCCATATAAATCTAAGATTGAAAAGTTAGCTTTAAAAAGAGGATTTGATATAATCTATGAAGTATTTGGAGATAGAAATTATAATCATGATTTAAGCTTAGTTTCAAGGCAAAAAGAAAATGCAATTATTAATGACCCTAAAGAAGTTATTAATCATTTAACATCAATTATAAACTCAAATGCAGTTAAAACAATTACAGGGGATACTCGTAAAATAATATTTGACACAATATGTATTCATTCGGATACTAATAACGCAATAGAAATCCTCAAAGAGATTAATAGAGTTTTTAAGAATAAATAATGTTATGAAATATTTTATCTACAATGAAAATTCCATCTTAATTACTTTCGATTCTAATATAAACTCTGAATTAGTTTATAAAATTTCTTCTCTAAGAATTAAAATTGAACATGATTTTAATGAATATCTAATTGATGCTGTGCAGTCTATAAACTCATTGCTTATTATTTTTAAAAGAAATAAAATTTCAGCAAATGATTTATTAAATAAAATAAAGAATGTAAATCCTGAAAACACTCCTCAAAAAGTGAAAAGTAAAATATGGGAAATACCTGTGTGTTATGATCTCACTTTCGCTACTGATCTTGAGGAATTTTCAAAATCAAAAAAAATATCTAAGAATGAGGTTGTTCAATTGCATAAATCTAAAATATATGATGTTATTTCTATGGGTTTTTTACCTGGTTTTATGTATTTAGGAACTACTGATTATAGACTCCATTGTGAAAGAAAACTTAAACCTTCTCTTAAAGTAAAAAGGGGCTCAATAGGTATTGCTTTGAATCAAACGTGTATTTACCCCCAAGACAGTCCTGGAGGATGGCATATTATAGGAGTTTCCCCTCTAGAGTTTTTCAATTTAAAATCAAAATCTCCATGTTTTGTTAATCCAGGTGACAAAATTAAATTTTTAGAAATATCAAAATCTGCATTTGAAACGTTGAAAAAAAATAAATCTTTTAAACCTAACTTTAGTTAAATGATAAAAGTACTTGATCCAGGTCTATACTCAACCATTCAGGATAATGGTAGATATGGGTATAGAAATATAGGTGTTCCGTATTCAGGATTTATGGATAAAGAAAGTGCTACTATTGCCAATAAAATAGTTGGAAATGAATTAAATGACTGTCTTTTGGAAATTACTTTAATGGGGCCTACTTTACTTTTTAACAACAACTATACTTTATCTGTAACGGGTGGAGATTTTAATCCGACAATTAATGATAAAAAAATAGAATTGTATAAACCTATAGATGTTAAGTTAGGAGATATTCTAAAAATTAATCAAACATCAAATGGTGCAAGATGTTATTTAGCTTTTTCAGGAGGCATAGCTAGTGAAAAATACCTAGGAAGTAAATCTTCTTTAAAAAATATAACTCCATCTTATTTTTTAAAAAAGGGAGATGAAATTAAAGTATCAAATAATAATAAATTAAATTTTGTTTTTGATCATAAACTAAAATTAACAACAAATAGTTTTTTGAATGTTTTTAGTGGACCTGAATTTAGTATTCTTAATAAAGATTCTTTACATAATTTATTAAATAAAGAATTTACAATAGGCATTAACAATAGAATGGCTTATAATTTAATAGATCAAATTCAAATCAAAACGAAATCAATTATTTCATCTCCAGTATTACCAGGAACTGTTCAACTAACCCCTTCAGGAAATATTATAATTCTTCATAGAGATTGTCAAACAACAGGTGGATATTCTAGAATACTTCAATTAAATGAGAAATCTTTGGATGATTTGTCTCAATTAAAAAATGGGGATAAAATAAATTTTAAATTAATTAATTCGTAGAAATTTTTATTTCTATTAGTGGGTTCTCTGCAAACTCTTTATCTAGTCTTTTCTTTATTCTAAAAAGCTTATTTAATTCTCTTTCTTTCTTTTTATTCGCCTTAGCAATTTCAGGAAGAACTATTGTATCTCCTTTAACTTCTAATTTCATCTCATTTATAAGTTTCTCAATACTTTCTTCAGTTAATTTAATTTGTTTTCCAATTGCTTTTCTTTTTATAATTCCTGTTAGACTACTATCAATTCTTACATTTTTTACTCTGAGCAGTAATCGTACTAATTTACTATCATCTTTAACTTGATAGGTTTGTAAATTACTAGAAGAAGAATTATAATAATTTTGATTTTTTAATTTTCTTCCATCTAAATTAATCTCTACAGGTCCGTTATGCCTAAAGCTAAATTCTCTTTTTGAAATAAACTCTTGTAGATTTATAACAATTTTTAAGCTTTCTCTATAAAATTGAGATCTAAGTAATCCTCTAAGTAATTCATTTCTATCTCTAACTGTATATTCTTCTCCAAATAAAAATACTGTAGGAAGTCTTTTTGTTCCTACATTAACGTTACTCAGATCAACTTTAGTTCCCTCTTGACCAATCAAATTAGAAGATGAAATTATTAAGAATAATAGTATAGCAAAAAAATATTTCACATTTAAAGCTAAATAAAAAATGACTATTATTCAGGTATTATAAAAACTAATGGGTCAAAATCCCATAAAATTGGAAGTAAAAAGAATACAAATAGGGTCAATATAATAATTGAAACTATGTTCATCCATACACCTACACGAACCATATCAGGTATGCGTAAATAACCTGATCCAAAAACTACTGCGTTAGGAGGTGTTGCAACAGGTAACATAAACGCACAGGTAGCTGCAACTGTTGCGGAAACCATTAATATGAATGGGTGGACATCTATTGTAATTGCCATTGGATATAGAATAGGTAACAGCATTGCTGTAGTTGCTAAATTAGATGTAATCTCTGTTAGAAAATTAACTGCAGTAATCAAAATGATAACCAGTAAAAACAATGAGATACCATCCAATAAGGTCATTTGAGAACCTATCCATAAAGCTAATCCACTATCTTTAAAACCAGCAGCTAGAGCCATTCCTCCTCCAAATAATAATAAAATTCCCCAAGGTAGTTTTACAGCTTCTTCCCAATTTATAAGTCGTCTTTCTTTGTTTTTAGTAGGTATCAAGAAAATTATAATTGCTCCAATCATTGCAATAATAGTATCATCAATGGATGGAATAATTGATTGTAATAAAAAAGATCGACTAACCCATGCTAATGCAGTTAAGCCAAATACTAGTCCTACTAATTTTTCTTCATAGCTAATTTGACCTAATGCTTTTAATTGCTTGCTAATCTCCTCTCTTCCTCCAGGAAATTTTTTTTGTTTAAACTTAAAAGCAAAACTCGTAAGATATTTCCAGCATATAAATAATAATACACTAGAAATTGGAAAACCAAATTTAAACCATTGTGCGAATGTGATTTCATAGCCAAATGTTTCCTCTACCACACCAGCTAAGACTAAATTAGGAGGTGTTCCAATTAGAGTACTTAAACCTCCAATAGAAGCACTATAAGCAATACCTAACATTAAAGCCTTTCCAAAAATTAGATTTTCTTTCTCAATAGTATTTGGATCATCTTTTAATTGAGTTACAATTGCAATTGCAATAGGTAACATCATAACTGCAGTTGCTGTATTTGAAATCCACATTGACATAAATGCAGTAGCCATCATAAATCCGAGAATAATATTTACGACATTAGTCCCAATTAAATTGATAATATTTAATGCTATACGTTTATGTAGATTCCATTTTTGGATAGCTATTGCAATTATAAAACCACCTATATACAAAAAAACATACTTGTGTCCAAAAGAAGCTGTTGTTTCTGATAGTCCTAATCCACCAGTTAGGGGAAACAAAATAATGGGCAATAAAGCTGTTACGGCAATTGGAATAGCCTCTGTAATCCACCATATTGCAATCCATGCAGTTGATGCAAGAACAGCATTAGCTCTTGGATTTAAACCTTCTGGTTGAAAGAAAAATAAAATTAGAATGAATGCTAACGGTCCTGAAATTAAGCCGACTTTTTTTGAATTAGTATACATATTTGAATTATAAATTTAGAATTTTAAAACCATTTAAAAAAAATTAAATAATTTAGAATGTGGAAACTAAAAAGGTTGCTGTAATTGGTGGAGGAGCAGCTGGCTTTTTTGCTTCAATATCAGTAAAAGAAAACTATCCTAAACATCAAGTAATACTTTTTGAAAAAACATCTAAAGTACTCTCTAAAGTAAAAGTTTCTGGAGGAGGTCGTTGTAATGTTACTCATAACTGTACTGATATATCAGATCTTTGTGATGCTTATCCTCGTGGTGGCAAAAAACTAAAATCACTTTTTTATCAATTTAGCACATCTGATACCATTGATTGGTTTGAATCTCGCGGTGTTCCTTTAAAAACAGAAAAAGATGGAAGGATGTTTCCTGTATCTAATAACTCACAAAGTATAATAGATTGTTTAATAGATGAAATTAACCGTTTAAAAGTTACTTTAGAATTAAGTCAAACCATTGAAAATATAGAACAAGATAAAATAGGTTGGAACCTGAAATTTAAAGATCAACCCAGCCAACAATTTGATGTAATTATCATTGCAACAGGAGGAAGCCCTAAATTAAAAGGATTTGAATGGATGCAAAACTTAGGACATAATATTATTAATCCAATCCCTTCATTATTTACTTTTAATATGCCAAATGAACCTATTAAAGAGCTTATGGGATTGGTTGTTGAAAATGCCCGTGTAAAGATTAAAAATAGCAATATTCAAACTCAAGGACCCTTATTGATAACTCATTGGGGTATGAGTGGACCTGCAATTCTTAAGGCATCTGCATTTGGAGCTAGATTATTAAGTAAGCTTGAATATCAATTTGAAATTGAAATTAATTGGATTGATGAAACAAATATGGATTTACTCTTTAATCAACTTCAACAGTATAGTCAATTGAATCCTCACAAGGGAATAGGTAATAACAAAGCATTTATGATCCCTAACCGTCTTTGGACTTTTTTATTATTAAAAGTTGATATACCAGTTGAAAAAAAGTGGAATGAGATTGGAAAAAAGAAATTCAGACAGTTAATTACCACATTAACCCAAGATAATTACAAAGTTTCTGGGAAAACAACCTTTAAAGAAGAGTTTGTAACCTGTGGAGGAATTGATTTGAATGACATAAACCTTAATACCATGGAGAGTAAAAAAGTAAATAATTTATATTTTGCTGGAGAAATAATTGATGTTGATGCCATAACCGGAGGTTATAATTTTCAAGCTGCTTGGAGCGGGGGTTATGTAGCTGGAAAATTAGGAGGTAGATAATATTTTACTTCAAATTCATAAAAAAAAACCCCTACAAAAGCAGGGGTTTAAAAGTATTAAGCGGAGAAAGAGGGATTCGAACCCCCGGAGGTATGACCCTCAACAGTTTTCAAGACTGCCGCATTCGACCACTCTGCCATTTCTCCAAATGCAGATGCAAATATACACGATTTTAGGTATAAAAAAATATTTTAATCTAAGGTGAATCAAAAAATAATTATCTTACTTTTAATATCGTGCTGTTAGATATAAACTCAATCTTATTACTTGTTGGAATTGGACTTTTTGCTGGTGTTGTAAACACTTTAGCAGGTGGAGGTTCATTAGTCACCTTACCTGTATTAATTCTTTTTATGGGTCTAGATGAAGCTACTGCAAATGGTACTAATAGGCTTATGGTTATTTCAGCTGCTCTAGTTGCTAGTTACGGTTATAGAAGCAAAAAAATTGTAACTCATCCATATGGATTATATTTTGGAATAGTGGCCACATTTGGAGCGATAATTGGAGCTAGAATTGCTATTGATATTGATGGAGACACTTTCAAAAGATTTCTAGCAATTATAATGATTACTGTCGGTATTATAATTGTTTTTAGATCGAAGTCGATTGCATCTTTGGATCTTCCTGAAAGACTTTCTGGTAAATATTTAATTGGAGGTTTAATAGGTTTCTTTTTCATTGGTATATATGGAGGGTTTCTTCAGGCTGGTGTTGGTATTGTGATAATGCTTCTTCTTACTCAATTAAATAGAATTAATCTTTTAAGAACTAATTCAATTAAAGCTTTCTCTGTATTTGTTTATTCTATTGCCGCTGTGGCAATTTTTGCTTTAGATGGTAAAATATTATGGATGGTAGGTCTTTGGATGGTTCTTGGTTCTATAGTCGGAGCATGGCTGTCAAGCAGGTGGTCAGTTAAAAAAGGTGATAAAGTAATAAGGATTACACTTTTAATAATGGTCTCTTACATGGCTGTAAAACTCTGGTTAGATACATTTAATAGTTAGTATAATCTACTATGCTTAGTCCATATCCAGAAAGTCCTACACGATGTTTCTGTTCAGAGTTACTTAGGAGATTAACTTTAGAAATGTCCAAATCATGTAAGATCTGTGCGCCAATTCCAAAATCTCTAAAATCAATTTTAGGTTTTTCAGAATCTTCATTCATAGAGTTAAGTTTTTTTAATATATTTTCTGATGATTGATTTTGATTAATAAAAATTACCGCACCTTTACCTACTTTATTAATTTGATCAAAAATTTTATCATATTTTTTTTCATTAGTTCCTGATAATATCTTTGTAACATCATTATCAACAACTGATGAATTTATTCTTGTTAAAATAATATCATCTTTATTCAATTTACCAAGAGTTAATGCTATGTGAACTTGATCATTATTAGTCTGTTTGTAAGCTCTTACTCTATAATTTCCAAAGTTAGTTTCAACATCTTTGTCAAAACTTTTACTAATTAAGCTATCGTTCTTCATTCTATATGCTACAAGATCCTCTATAGACACTATTCTTAAATTAAATTTTTCAGCAACTTTTACCAACTCAGGTAATCTAGACATAGAACCATCATCATTCATTATTTCAACTATAACTCCAGCTGATTTAAAACCAGCAAGTCGAGCAAAATCTATAGCTGCTTCAGTATGCCCAGTTCGTCTTAGTACACCTCCATTTTTTGCAATTAAAGGGAATATATGTCCTGGTCTTTGTAGATCTTGTGGTTTTGTGTTTTTATCAACTAATGCTTTAACAGTTTTGGATCTATCTGATGCAGATACTCCTGAGGTTACTCCATTTCCTTTTAAATCAACAGAAACTGTGAATGCTGTTTCAAGAGGGTCTGTGTTATTAGGAACCATTTTTTCAAGATTCAGTTTAGAGCATAATTTCTCTGACATTGGAACACAGATTAATCCTCTTCCATTTTTTGCCATAAAATTTATCTTTGATGAATCAATTGTTTCTGCTGCAGTAATGAAATCTCCTTCATTTTCTCTATTTTCATCATCAACGACAATTATTATTTCACCTTTTTTTATAGCAGAAATTGCATCTTCTATTTTATCTAACTTAATCTTACTCATTTTTTAATTTAAGTTTATTAATTAATTGAATTGTTTTATCATATAGTGTAAAACTAAACCCTCTGTCTGCTGATACAATTTTGGTAAGATAAATAGCAAAAGGCGCTATAACAAATGTTGATATCCAACTTCCTAAAAAGGGACTTATTGAACTATCTTCTGCAGCATTTTTTCCAAAAACTCCTATGTAGTGATAGGTTAAAAATATTACAATTGACAAAACAAGAGGAAGACCTAGTCCTCCTTTTCTAATTATAGCACCTAATGATGCTCCAATAAGAAATAAAAAAATGCAGGCAAAAACTAAACTATATCTTTCATTCATTGTCAGTTTGTGAAGATTTATAAGTTTTTCTTGTAAGAAAAAAACCTTTTTTTTATTAGCTAATTGTCTTAAATACATATCTACTTCTTCATTTGCCATTGCAAGAACACCATTAATCTCATAAATTTCAGGATTAACTATAAGGCCTAGAAAAGGTTTTTTTATCTCGTTTTCATCTAATTGAATTTGGTTAGCATTTAAATTAGATAATTTCTTTAAAGTATGCCCCGCAATAAATGTTTGCCCAAATATAACTTTATCTTCTTTAAACTTGTGGTAAAGAGTATCGGAGTTTGTTTTTAATTGATCAACTCTTTGCATTTTATATGTTGACCTATAATTTTCCTCATCTAAGTTAACATTGTTAAATTCAGAAATATCAATATTTAAAATGTATTCATCAAATGATGCTCTAGAATGAGGATATTTTTGTTTATCAGCAGTAGTAGATGCAATTAATTCTTCATATCTATTACCATTTCTTAAAATTAATTGAAGATAAGAGTCATTTTCATTCCTTACTTCTCCTTTCTCTGCTTTAATTACAAGTCTGTTAATTTCGTCATCTGATATACTATGAAGAATAATATCTTCTAGATATTGATCATTATCTCCATACTTTCTGGCAACTTTAATATTCATATTACCTATATCATTAAATATTCCTTCACGAATACTTAAAGTAGGTTTCAGTTTAGCCAGATTTTTTCTCAAATTATAGGATTTTAACTCTCCAAATGTTACTACGTTATCTGAAAAATAGAATGATCCTATTCCAAGAAAAATATGAAATATTAATAATGCCATCATACTTCTTACTATTGATATTCCATTCGATTTCATAGCAATAAACTCATAGTTTTCTGACAGTGTTCCATATGTAGTTAAGGAAGCAAGAAGAATTGAAAGAGGTAAAACCAGAGGAACTAGTTTTGGAGAAAAGTACATAAAAAACTTACCAATTGTAAATATATCCAAACCTTTACCTGCAAGTTCATCAATATAAAGCCAGAATGTCTGAATAATAAATATTAAAAAACATATAGCAAAAACACCAATAAACCTTGTTAAGTATGATTTTAATATGTATTTGTCAAGTATTTTCAATTTTCAGTAACTATTATATAGTCTTTATAGGATTGTATGTCAAATTTAAATAAAGACAAGGGAAGGTTTAAATTATAATCATAAGTTAATGTTAAAAACCTATTAATTTCTTCACCTGTTTCTTTTTCAATCATTTCAATTCTTTCAATTGAAAGATTAGAATTAATAAATAAATTATAAATAATTTTATCTTCTTCTTTACTTTCTGCTACAATAAGTTCAAAGTCATCAGATATGTTTTGTTTTTTTAAATCAAATCCTTTTAAAAAATAATTAAAAATCTGATTTGGTGAGAAATTAAAAAATGATGTGTTTTCGGTACTTATTATTATCTCTTTATTTTCATGAATAATTGTATAAAATCTTTCACCATCATATATTTGATCAACTTCATTTGTGTCAATCAAATAACTTCCCTGCTTTATATAAAATTCTCCACTAATTGGTAAAATAGTATTTTCAAATTTGGAAGAAATCTCAAATTTATAATACACATTTTCTAATGAAAATGCATTTTCTCGAACTCTTTCTAGGACTTTAACTGCATCCTCTTGTGCTGATAGATTTGAAAAACCTAAAAGAATTATTATAAATTTTATAAGTATTTTATTTTTGCCCACTACTCAACAAAGTTTCTAATGAATTTAAATCTGATATTAAAACTTGCCTTGGTTTACTTCCTTCAAAAGGACCGACAATTCCAGCGTCTTCCATCTGATCAATTAATCTTCCAGCTCTATTATATCCTAGTTTAAGTTTTCTTTGAAGTAAAGAGGCTGAGCCTTGCTGGTTTGAAACAATTACTCTTGCTGCTTCATTAAACATTGAATCTCTATCTTCAATTGATATATCAGATGATAACTGACTATCATCTTTTGAATATTCAGGAAGTTCATAAGCAGTTGGGTAACCCATTTGAGATCCAATAAACTCAGATAATTTCTCAACTTCTGGAGTATCAATAAAACCACATTGAATTCTAGTTAAATCATTTGATTGGGAATATAATAAATCACCTCTTCCAATCAATTGTTCGGCTCCTCCAGTATCTAAAATTGTCCTTGAATCAATTTTAGAAGTAACTCTAAATGCAATTCTAGCAGGAAAATTTGCTTTAATTAAACCTGTTATGACATTAACTGAAGGTCTCTGTGTAGCAATTATTAAGTGAATGCCAACAGCTCTTGAAAGTTGAGCTAATCTTGCTAAAGGAGTCTCTACCTCTTTACCTGCTGTCATTATTAGATCTGCAAACTCATCTATTACTAGTACAATATAAGGTAGAAAAGTATGTCCGTTTTCTGGATTTAATTTTCTAGATATAAACTTCGTATTGTATTCTTTAATATTTCTAGTCATAGCATCCTTAAGAAGTTCATACCTATTATCCATTTCCATACATAATGAATTAAGTGTATTAATTACTTTATCATTATCTATAATGATTGCATCTTCTGATTCTGGAAGTTTTGCTAGGTAGTGTCTTTCAATCTTATTATAAATAGATAATTCAATTTTTTTTGGATCAACTAAAACAAACTTTACTTGAGCTGGATGTTTTTTATAAAGAATTGATGTAAGTATAGCATTAATACCTACTGACTTACCTTGACCAGTTGCTCCTGCCATTAAAAGATGAGGCATCTTAGTTAAATCAACAATAAATGTTTCATTACTAATTGTTTTTCCAATTGCAATTGGAAGTTCCATCTCAGACTCAATATATTTTTTTGAAGAAATAAGAGACTTCATGGAAACAATAGATTTCTTTTTATTAGGAACTTCAATACCAATAGTTCCTTTTCCGGGTATTGGGGCAATTATTCTTATACCAAGTGCTGAAAGAGATAAAGCAATATCATCTTCAAGGTTTTTAATTTTTGAAATTCTAACTCCTGCATCAGGAATTATTTCATATAATGTAACAGTTGGACCTATAGTAGCTTTAATTTGCTTTATACCAATGTTATAATTCTTTAGAGTATCAACTATTTTGTTTTTGTTGGTTTCTAGTTCATCCTGATCGATTTTAATAGTTCCATCTCCATAATCTTTTAAAAGATCAATACTTGGATTCTTGAAATTTCTTAAATCTAGAGTAGGATCAAATTTCTTAAGATCAGCCTTATTAAAGCTAATATTCTTAGTGCTTTTTTCCTCAAAATTTATTTCTTCAACCTGCATGGAAACACTATCATCATTTACTTCAGTAGGTTCTGGTTGAATCTCATTTTCATCATTGAGTTTTGAATCCAACTTAACATCTATATCTGAATCTTCAACTTTTGTATCCTCTAATATTTCATTCTTAAGCTCATCCTCTTGAAGTTTTGCTTCTGATTTTTTTGAAAGAAAAAACTTGCTTAATAATGTCACTATAGAATTGGGAGTGATATTCCATAATACTGCAATTGATAATATAAAAATGAAACTTATTATTAGCACTATTCCTGTCATTCCAACATAAGTCTTAAGAAATGAATTAATTTCAAATCCAACAATACCTGTTTGAATTGGAAAATAATTACTGAGATATCCAGTTAATAGAGTAGACCATATAGTTAGTACTAATAGCCAATTAACTTTTCTTATTAATTCAAATATTTTTTTATTAAAAAGCAGATAATAGGATGAAATAAATAAAATTATAGGTATTATAAAACTAGAAATTCCAAATAAATTATATATAAAAAAGTGACTTATAGATGCGCCTATTTTACCTAATATGTTTTCAACTTCAATACTTCTATCAAGAAGACTTCCAATATTACTTTGATCAACTCTCCAATTATACATATATGATATAAATGAAGTGAAAAGTATTACAGAAATAAATAGAAGAATATAACCAAGTATAACTTTAAACTTGTTTACATCGGCTTTTTTCTTGCTACTCATAAATAAATAGTGTTATACAAAAATACAAATATGAGTTTAGATAATTAATTTTTATCTACTAAAGTCCTAATTTTTATTCTAAATGCAGCATATATTAATGTCATAAATGGACTAATCCAATTAAAAACTGCATAAATAAAGTATTCGCCAACACCAACTCCTAGAACAGAAGAGTGGTAGGCACCACATGAGTTCCATGGAATTAGAGCAGATGTAACTGTTGCAGAATCTTCAAGAGTTCTACTTAAATTTTCGGGTGCAAGATTTTTGTCTTTAAAAGCTTTTTCAAACATTTTACCTGAAACTACAATTGTAAGATATTGATCTGAAGCACTAACATTTAATGCTAAACAAGATGCTACAGTGCTTGCAAATAACTTAAATGATGTGTCAGCCCATTGTAAAAGTGTCTTGCTGATTGTTTTAAGTGCTCCAATAGCCTCCATTACACCACCAAATACCATGGTTCCAATAACTAAAAATATTGTATTCATCATACCTAGCATTCCTCCTGTTGAAAATAAATCATTTAATATCACATTATTAGTTTCAATGCTTATAGGACCAGTTATTGTATCCATAATTACAACATATGTATTAGTGAGTTTAGAGTAGCTGCCAGCAGAAAGTTCTGATATAATTTGTGGTTGAAATATTATGGCAAATACAGCACCTACCAATGTTCCAATTACTAATGCAATTAAAGGAGGTGTTTTTTTAATAATCATAATTAAAACTAATATTGGGACAGAAAATAGAATTAATGTAATATTAAACTTTTCAGTAATAGCACTAAGCAAATAAGTGTTATCAGTTGAACCATCAGAAACTTGCATAAATCCAAGAATGATAAAAACAATTAAAGTTATTGATATGCTAGGAATAGTTGTATACGTTAGATACTTAATATGTTTAAATAAATCAACTTTAGTAACAGCTGCAGCAAGATTAGTTGTATCACTAAGTGGAGAAAGTTTGTCACCAAAATATGCGCCAGCAATTACTGCCCCACCAACCATTCCTGGAGGAATGCCTAGAGCCTTCCCAATTCCTACTAATGCAATACCGACTGTTGCAGATGTAGTCCAACTACTTCCTGTTGCTACAGATATAATAGAACATATCACGACACAAGCTGGAAGAAAGATATTAGGGTCTAGTATTTTAAGCCCATAATAAACCATTGCAGGTATAATCCCACTGATCATCCAAGTACCTGCTAGGGCTCCTACAAATAATAATATCAATAATGCTCCGGTTACTGATTTTACACTATTTGAGATTTTTTTAAGTATCTCTTTGTACGATACTTTATAAATAAAACCTAAAGATGCTCCAAAGAGTCCCGATAAAATTAGAATAAATTGATTAGTTCCATTTAATGAATCATCTCCATATATAAAAACATTAATGCTAAGGAGTAATACAAGAAAAAAAATAGGAAGTAGTGCTATTCCAATCGGTAAATTTACACTAGAAGTATCTTTCAAAATATAAATTATATTCTACAAGTTTAGAAAAAAAAACCTAACCATATAATAATACGATACTTATTTGTTTAAACTTTAGTTATTTTTACTGGGTGGGAAACAAAATTGAAAAAATTTTTAAAAGTAAAATCTCATCACTTAGGCATTCTAAATTTTTAATTGCACTAAGTGGTGGAGTTGATAGTATGGTTCTTGCAAATTTATTCCTTAATAATAATTTAAGTTTTTCTGTAGCTCATTGTAATTTTAACTTAAGGGATAAGGAAAGTGATAATGATGAAAAATTTATTTTTAATTGGTCTGCAGAAAATGAAATTGAATGTTATATATCAAAATTTAATACTACTGATTATTGTCAAAAAAATAAGTTTGGAATTCAAGAAGGTGCTAGAAATCTAAGATATGAATGGTTTAATGATCTAAAGGATCTTTACGGTTTTGATTATATAGTTACTGCCCATCATCTTGATGATCAAATTGAAACATATTTAATAAATTCAATGAGAGGTTCTGGTTTAAATGGACTTATAGGTATTACTGAAAAAACTGACTCTTTGTTAAGACCTTTTCTTAAAATCTTGAAGAATGAAATTTTAGTTTATGCAAAGTCAAATAAAATTGATTTTAGAGAGGATTCATCTAATTCTAAAAATGATTACTTCAGGAATATGATAAGAAATTTAATCATTCCTCATTTTAAAAAATTTGATGATAATGTTATGTTAAAGTTCCAAACAACTATTGAAAACTTAAACTCTACCAAGATATTTGCAGATGTAGTTATTAATCAGACCAGGAATAGAATCTTCATTTTTGAAACTGATATAATAAAAGTAAAAATTGATGATTTAAAAAAATTAGACCCTGTGGAATATTATGTTCACCAGTTATTTAACGAATATAAATTTGATTTTAAAGAAATTATTAAATTATTTGACTCTGACACAGGTAAGTATATTAGTTCAAATACACATGTAATAACAAAGAATAAAAAATTCTTAATAATCACTAAAAATGATTAAAAATTTACTTTTTGCATTTATCTCACTACTGCCGCTTAATGCTCAGGATACTGAACCTGTTTCTTGGACTTATGAGGTAAAAAAGTTGAACAGTCTAGAATATCAGATTTCTTTTAATGCAGAAATAATTGAGGGTTGGAAACTATATTCTCAGTTTTCACCTGAAGAGGGGTCTGTAGCAACTAGTTTTAAATTTTTAAATAACAACAATAATTATGTTGCTGATGAAATTTTCAATGAAGAACCTTACATAATAGGATATGACAATGTATTCAAGATGGACTTGTTTTATTTTGAAGAAAAAGCAATTTTTAATCAGTCTTTAAAGCTTAATAGTAAAGATATTAACCAAGTTAAAGTTGAAATTGATTATTCATCATGTGATGATGAATTATGTATTTTTCGAAATGAAACCTTTAATATAGTTCTTGATAAAAACAAGAAAATAGTTCAAGATGATAACGTTACTTTGGATGATATTAAGAAATATAATTTACTTGAATTAGATCTTGATAAAACTAGTTATGATAGTTTTGATTCAATACAGTCATCTAATTACTTTGAGATTTTTATTTTTGGTTTAATTGCAGGATTTTTAGCTTTATTAACACCTTGTATTTTTCCAATGATACCTTTGACCGTATCATATTTTATAGATCAAAACAAGCTCAAGTATAATAGTTTAATTTCAGCATCTCTTTATGGTCTGTTTATAGTTTTAATTTACATATTGCTAAGTGTTCCATTTCATTTATTTGATAGTTTAAACCCTAATATTTTAAACACAATTTCTACAAATGTATATGTGAATATTACATTCTTTATAGTGTTTATATTATTTGCAATTTCTTTTTTTGGATATTTTGATATTGTAATTCCTAGTAATTTAATATCTGGATCTGAAAAGAAATCTGAGAAAGGTGGAGTAGTTGGTATATTTTTCATGTCTCTAACTTTAGCATTAGTGTCTTTTTCTTGTACAGGACCAATACTAGGCTCATTATTGGCAGGCTCATTATCATCCACACAATCTGGTGCTATGCAATTATCATCTGGTATGTTTGGCTTTGGACTAGCTCTTGCACTACCTTTTACTTTTTTAGCATTTTACCCTAAATACTTATCAGTTATACCTAAATCTGGGATTTGGTTAAAAAAACTTAAGGTCTCCTTAGGTTTTATAGAGTTGGCTCTTGCATTTAAATTTCTTTCAAATGCAGATTTGGTTGAAGGTTGGGGGATCTTAAAGAGAGAGGTGTTTATAGCTGTTTGGATAGTAATTTTCTTATCACTTTCATTTTATCTTTTTAAATCTCAAGCTAATAAAATTAACTATAAAAATATTTTTGGATGGATATTTTTGTTTTTCTCTTTGTATTTGAGCTCAGGGCTTATAAATAGTAAAAACGTTAGATTTTTAAGTGGTATTTTGCCTCCTGAATTTTATTCTATTGAAAGTAAATCAAGTGATTGTCCACTTGACTTAAACTGCTTTAAAGATTATGATGAGGGTAAAACATATGCTATCCAAAATGAAAAGATTATTCTTTTAGACTTTACTGGTTGGGCTTGTGCTAATTGTAGAAGAATGGAAGAAAATGTATGGTCAAAGCCTACAATCTATAATTTGCTTGATAATAACTTTATAATTATTTCATTGTATGTTGATGATAGGTCTACTCTTTCTCAAGACCAAGCTTTTAAATATTTGAATCAATCAGGAAACATTCAATATATAAATAACGTTGGGAGAAGATGGTCTCTTTTTCAACAGATTAATTTTAATAATGCATCTCAACCTTATTATGTTTCAATGCTTCCATCAGGAAAAATTTTATCCGAGCCTATACAATATACATCAGAAGATAATTTTAAAAATTGGCTTGAATCATCTATTGAAGAGTCAAAGAAGTGATTTATTTTTGAATATACACTTCTTCAAATGGAATTCTAAATCTCTCACCGTAAACTCCTTCTTTCAGTCTAATTCCACACCCTATTATCATATTAATTTCAGACTTTTTATTTAGGTTCAATAAGCTTTTAACTTTAAGTGAGTCAAAGCCTTCCATAGGACATGTGTCATATCCAAATCCAGCCATACTTATCATGAAATTTTGAGATGCCAATGCTGCGCTTTTATGGGCAATTATTCTAGTATCAGAAGCTCTTAGCTGCCTGTAAATTACTCTAAATAGTCCAATTATAGAAGCAATAATATATTTAAAGAAACTTATTATACCTAGAAAATCTTTATATACAAAAGGTATAGCTCTTTTATAGTATTTTTGAGTTAAATCATAATTTCTATCACTAAGGTTTTTCTTTGTCAAATTAAAAAAATCAATATTTTGAGTAGCTCTAATTTTCCACAAATCTTTTCTAACTACAGTTATTACAATTTGTTTAGCTGTTGAAGCGGCGGGTTGATTAAAGCATATTTTTGAAATTTTTCTTAAAAGTTCCTTATTAGTAATATGATAAAATTCCCAAAGTTGAAGATTACTACTAGTAGGAGCTAACACTCCATTTTCAATGCATTTTTTTACAATATTTGAGTCTAATTCTTTACTAGGATCAAATTTTCTAACAGATCTTCTATATTTTATAGCCTCACTTACAGTCTTCTCCATTCTATAGTTTCTCTAATAATTTCTTAATAAATTTAAATGAGTCAGGGTAGGGGCCATATCTAAATGGTATATCAACCATTGATTTTTTCTTAAGTACAGGTTTATAGTGACTAAAAGTATCAAAACTAAATTTACCCCTATAAGCTCCCATTCCGCTTTCTCCAATACCACCAAATGGCAGATTTGAATTCACATAATGTATTAGAGTATCATTTACCACACAGCCCCCAAACTTATTTGAATTAATTAGTTTGTCAATAAATTTTTGATTATTTGAAAATATATAGAATGCGAGTGGTGTTGGATTGAAGTTTAATATTTTATTTAAATCATTTTCATTTTCATACGATATAATTGGTAAAATAGGTCCAAAAATTTCTTCTTTCATGATTTCTGAATTTATGTCAGGATCTATAACCAGTGTTGGCTCTACATAAAGGTTGTTTTCATCAATTTTTCCTCCAAATTCAATATTTTGATTGTTAAGATTTTCTTTTAGTCTTAATAGATTAACCTTGTTTATTATCCTTCCATAACTATTGGAATCATAAGGAATATTTCCAAAAGTTGAAATAATATTCTTTTTTAGCATTGAAATCAATTCAGATTTAACATGATTGTTAACTAGTACATAATCTGGAGCAATACAAGTTTGGCCACAATTAACGAATTTACCTGAAACTATTCTTTTAGCTGTTTTGTCTATATCAACATTACTATCTACTATACATGGGCTTTTCCCTCCAAGTTCTAATGTTGTAGGAGTTAAGTGTTTTGCCGCCTTCTCAGCTACTATTTTTCCAATTTTTGTACTTCCGGTAAATAATATATAATCCCATTTTTTATCAAGAAGATATTTGGCAGTTTCAGCATCACCTTCAACAACCGAAACTAAGTTTTGAGGAAAAACATTACAAATCAATTCGTTGAGTACTGAAGATGTGTTTGGAGCTAATTCAGATGGTTTTATTATAACAGTATTACCTGATCCAACTGCACCAATAAGAGGAGTTAGTGATAATTGAAATGGGTAATTCCAAGGAGTAATAATAAGAACTTGACCATAGGGTTCTGGTATAAGATAATTTGATGATGGCCAATTAAATATAGACCCTTTAACTTTTTTCTTTTTAGACCATTTCTTTAATTTTCTTACGAATAATTTAATTTCTCTTTTAACAAGAAGAACTTCAGATAAAAACGATTCAAATTCATGCTTATTTAGATCTTTTTTTAAAGCTTCATAGATCTTGTTTTCTGTTTTACTAATTTCCTTTAAAAGTGAATTTAAAATTTGAATCCTATAGTTAACAGAATTAGAGTTAGTTTTATTAAATTCTTTTTGTGAATTAATTATAATATCAATTTCTTTGTTATTCATTACGTGCTAAATTTAATTATTTAAATTCAATATTGATATATAGCATTTGGATGTAATATATTTATTATTTTAAATAACTGATTTTCAGATTTTTGGATATTAATATTTTTGTTTGGACGTAGTTATAACTTACAGATTCATTAAGAAATAAAGTAACAGGGTAATAATTTTAAGGAAAAGATTTATTTTATATGTTAAATAAATATAGTCGTATAGTAACAAAAGATGATTCTCAACCTGCTGCTCAAGCAATGCTTCACGCTATTGGTTTGTCTGAAGAGGACTTTGATAAACCTTTTATTGGAGTTGCTAGCACTGGTTATGAAGGTAATCCATGTAACATGCATCTAAATGATTTATCTGTAAAAATAAGAGAGAGTATAGTAAACTCAAATTATGTTGGTTTAATATTTAACACTATAGGTGTTAGTGATGGAATATCAATGGGAACTTTAGGTATGAGATATTCTTTACCTTCTAGAGATATTATAGCTGATTCTATGGAAACTGTAGTTCAAGCTATGTCATACGATGGTCTTGTCACAGTTGTTGGGTGTGATAAAAATATGCCGGGTGCCTTAATGGCAATGCTTAGATTAAATAGACCTAGTTTACTTGTTTATGGAGGTACAATAGATTCAGGTTGTTATAATAATAAAGAGCTAGATGTAGTTTCAGCTTTTGAAGCCTGGGGTGAAAAAGTTTCTGGAAAGATTGATGAAGATGAATATAAAAATGTAATTAAGAATGCTTGTCCTGGAGCTGGGGCGTGTGGAGGTATGTATACAGCTAACACTATGGCTTCTGCAATTGAAGCTTTAGGCATGTCACTTCCTTACAACTCTTCTAATCCGGCTATAAGTGACGATAAAATTAATGAGTGTAATCAAATTGGTTCTGCAATGAAATTACTCATTGAAAAAGATATTAAGCCATCTGATATAGTTACAAAGAAATCTCTTGAAAATGCTTTAAGATTGATTACAGTCCTTGGAGGATCTACTAATGCAGTTCTTCATTTTTTAGCTATTTCTAGAGCTGCTAATTTGGATTTAACAATAGATTATTTTCAGGAAATAAGTGACTCGACTCCGTTTTTAGCTAACCTTAAGCCAAGTGGTAAATATTTAATGAAGGATTTGCATAAAATTGGAGGAGTACCTTCAGTTTTAAAATATATGCTGGAACATAAAATGTTACATGGAGACTGTATGACAGTAACAGGCAAAACTCTTGAAGAAAATTTATCAGAAATTCACTCTCCAGACATGAATTCTAATGATATTATTTTTCCTATTTCAAATCCCATTAAAAAAACAGGTCATATCCAAATTCTAAAAGGAAATCTTGCTGAGCTTGGATGTGTTGCAAAAATCACAGGTAAAGAAGGTTTAAAATTTACAGGACCGGCTAAAGTTTTTGATGGTGAATTTGAATGTCTTAAAGCTATAAAGCAATCTAAAGTAAATAAAGGAGAAGTTGTTGTTATAAGATATGAGGGGCCTAAAGGTGGTCCAGGAATGCCAGAAATGCTTAAACCAACTTCTGCAATAATGGGAGCGGGACTTGGAAAAGATGTTGCCTTGATTACTGATGGAAGATTTTCGGGTGGAACTCATGGATTTGTTGTTGGTCATATTGTACCAGAAGCATATGAAGGTGGTACTTTAGCAATTGTTGAAAATGGAGATATTATTACAATTGATTCTGAACAAAATTTAATAAATGTTGATATTTCAGAGAATGAAATAACAAATAGAATTAAAAATTGGACTCAACCAGATCCAAAAATTGATAAAGGAATTTTATATAAATATGTTAAATCAGTTTCAAATGCATCAAAAGGCTGTGTTACAGATGAATAAATGTTATGAAAAATAAAAAAATAAGTGGAGCTGAAGCTGTAGTTCACTCTTTATTAAATGAGGGTGTTGATTTAGTTTGGGGTTACCCGGGTGGTGCAATAATGCCCGTATATGATGAATTCTATAAGTTTCAAGATGAGTTAAAACATGTTTTAGCAAGACATGAACAAGGAGCAGTTCATGCAGCACAGGGATATGCAAGATCTTCAGGAAAAGTTGGTGTTGCAATTGCAACATCTGGACCAGGTGCAACGAACCTAGTTACTGGTATCGCTGATGCACAAATTGATTCAACTCCAATTGTTTGTATAACAGGTCAAGTCTCCTCACATCTTTTAGGCTCTGATGCATTTCAAGAAACTGATATTATAGGAATCTCAATGCCTGTTACTAAATGGAACTATCAAATAACAAAAGCATCTGAAATTCCTGAAATATTTGCAAAAGCCTTTTATATAGCAAGATCAGGAAGACCGGGTCCTGTTTTAATAGATATAACTAAAGATGCTCAATTTGAATTATTTGACTATAAATATTCTAAATGTAAGGGTATAAGAAGTTACAATCCATTTCCTGCTATTAATAATACATCAATAGATAATGCAGTTGAATTAATTAATAAGGCAAAAAAACCATTTATTGTCTGGGGACAAGGTGTAATTCTAGGAAATGCAGAATTAGAATTTAAAGACTTTGTTGAGAAAAGCGGAATCCCTGCAGCCTGGACTATTCTTGGCTTATCTGCACTTCCAACTTCCCATAAATTAAACGTTGGAATGGTTGGGATGCATGGAAATTATGGTCCTAATATTTTAACCAATGAATGTGATTTACTTATTGCTGTTGGAATGAGGTTTGATGATAGAGTAACTGGTGATCCAAATACTTATGCATCACAAGCAAAAATAATCCACCTTGATATTGACCCAGCAGAGATAAATAAGAATATCAATGTAGATGTTCCTGTTATTGGAGACTGTAAAGAATCTTTAAAACTTATTACAAAAAAAATACAAAATAAAACACATGATAAATGGATTTCCAGATTTGATGATTTAATGAAAATTGAATTTGAAAAAGTTATTAATTCTGATTTAAATCCAGTCAAAGATGGTTTAACCATGGGTGAATCAATAATAGCTATCAATGAATACACTAATGGAGATGCCATTATTGTTACAGATGTAGGTCAACACCAAATGGTGGCATGTAGGTATGCTAACTTTATTCAATCTAAAAGTAATATTACATCTGGTGGTCTAGGTACAATGGGATTTGCTCTCCCTGCTGCTATGGGAGCAAAAATGGGCGCTTTAGAAAGAGAAGTTGTAGCTGTAATTGGAGATGGTGGTTATCAAATGACTATTCAAGAATTAGGTACAATTTTTCAATTACAAATTCCAGTTAAAATAGTTGTGTTAAACAATGATTTTCTAGGAATGGTTCGTCAATGGCAACAATTATTTTTTGATAAAAGATATGCTTCAACTGAGATGGTGAATCCAGATTTTGTTGCAATTGCTAAAGGTTATTATTTAGATTCTGAGAGAGTAAAGGATAGAAAAGATCTAAAACCTGCAGTTGAAAGAATGATTAAGTCGAAGAAACCTTATGTTTTAGAGATATGCGTAGAAAAAGAAAATAATGTTTTTCCGATGATACCCTCAGGTGCTTCGGTTTCTGATGTTAGATTAAGTTAAAATGGAAAATAAAAAAAATTATACAATCTCAGTTTACACTGAAAACAATGTCGGTCTCTTACATAGGCTTTCTGCAATATTTTTAAAACGTCATATTAATATTGAAAGTTTTACTACCTCTGAATGTGAGATTAAAGATGTTTTTAGATTTATTATAGTTGTTAAGATGACCAAAGATGATGTCCAGAAAGTAGCTAAGCAGATTGAAAAACAAGTTGAAGTTATTAGAGTTTTTTATCATACTGATAATGAAACAATTTTTCAAGAGTCAGCTCTTTACAAAATGAAATCATCATCACTTTTTGAAGAAAGACATATTCAGAATATTATTAAAGAATCTAATGCAAGAATCGTAACTGTTAATCCTGACTTTTTTGTTATAGAAAAAACTGGTTTTAGAGATGATACAGAGAAACTTTATAAAGATTTAGAAGAGTATGGTCTTCTTCAATTTACGAGATCTGGAAGAATTGCAGTTTCAAAAGAAAAAATGGGTATATCAGAAATTTTGAATACTTTTAAAAATCAAAAATAAAAACAATGAAAAATTATTTTAATAGCTTATCATTTAGAGAAAAATTAATGCAGCTAGGTAGATGTAGATTTATGGATTCTGAAGAATTTGCAAATGGAGTAGAATTTTTAAAAGATAAAAAAATTGCAATTGTAGGTTGTGGAGCTCAAGGCTTACATCAAGGATTAAACATGAGAGATTCTGGCCTTGATATTTCTTTTGTATTAAGACAGTCATCAATAGATTCTAAGAGACAATCATTTATAAACGCATCATCAAATGGTTTTACAGTAGGTAATTTTGATGAAATAATTCCAAACTCAGACTTAGTGATTAATTTAACTCCTGATAAAAATCATACTCCTGTAGTTGAACAGTTAATGCCGTTAATGAAAAAAAATTCAATTTTATCTTACTCTCATGGTTTTAATATTGTTGAGGAGGGAGTTAAAGTTAGACAAGACATAACAGTAATAATGGTTGCTCCTAAATCTCCTGGATCTGAGGTAAGAGAAGAATACTTAAGAGGTTTTGGTGTACCAACTCTAATTGCAGTTCATCCAGAAAATGATATTAACAATATAGGTTTTGATTCTG
>Ga0315320_10000219_pt1 | contig 45927 bp, 49 predicted proteins | sample M140m21515metaG_FD_203458 | JGI IMG/M metagenome (GOLD analysis project Ga0315320, IMG submission 203458) | Ammonia-oxidizing marine archaeal communities from Monterey Bay, California, United States - M1 40m 21515 | ecosystem: Environmental > Aquatic > Marine > Coastal | place: USA: California... | reverse complement strand
ACCCGATGTGAATTTTTGGTAGTTTCAGAAGACACGGAATCGCCTGCCAACCTTGCTTTTTATATCATATTAATAGGTTGTTCAATAATAGGTGGGTTTACTGCATTTGATTTATTGTCAACCTTTTTGGTAGATAGAAAAGACGAAGTAGTGACTTCACAATTGAGGAGTTCTCTATTAAATAATAAACCACAAAGAAGGAGAGTAGTAAAAAAAAATAGATATAATTATTAATTAACATATATAATTATTAATTTCTAAAATAATATTAGTAATAGTATCGGCATTTGCCGTCGCGTTGCGTCCCCTAAGAAAAGAATATTTTTCTTCAAATGAATAAGCATAATCATATGTATCCAATCCTAAATGGGAACATTCATGTATCATTATGCGGGTTTTTTCTATAATGGGCATATGTTCCCAGTGATAAGAATTCAACCATATGGTATTTTTTCTATAATATGGCAATACCCATCCCGATGCTTTACTATTATTGTGTTTGTAATTCAATTTGGTATTTGCTGTTGAAAGACACGGTAACAGAAGAGAAAACATTGTTCGTAATTGTAAAGGCGGTAACTTAACACCGTTCCGACGGGACACCGCCTTCATCCAAAAACTATCGGATTCAATACTTCTAATGGTCATGGTTAACGCACATTTTTTAGCTGAAGAAGTGTCAATTGGTTTACCAGACATTAATTTTCGGCCAAATTTCCACTGTTCCCATGCAATTATATTAAGTGTTACGAGTAGAATTAACATTGAACCATTATAAAACTCCATTACAATGTAAACTATAACGTATATACTCAAATTCGGTCTTCTTTATTTTAAGAGGGTATAAATGTAGCTACAAATCACCATAATAATGAATTCACAAAATCCAGTATGGACACCGCAGCCACAGGGATTTTTTTCTCAAGAAACTTCTTTCGCAGATTCAGCTCATCAGAAGGATGCATCTGTCCATGATACGATTAAGCTAAATGAAAATGAACAGCAAGCAATTAATCAATTAGAGCATCAGATGAGGAAGCTAGTTAATATTATGGAATCAACGAAGAAAACCTTCCTACAATTAGAAGATATGGTTGAAACATTAAACAGTGAAACTGGAAAAGGTGGAATGAGGAAAACACACTTAAAACAAGGGTTGTCCGGAATCAAAATGACCGTTGTTAGCCACATGGGGAAAGAAGTTCCAGAACTACTTGCACTCTATAATACAATGAATAACAATATTTTCAAAATCCTTCGACCAATGACCGAAGGCTTGCTTCCGATAGCAATAGAAAGCCTGACAACGACGGAAAATGCCATATTCGGTTCTCAAATGACATCTTTAACCAGTGAATCTAGCCAGCAGACCGCACATCTAACTGCTATGCGTCATTTGAAAATAAAAATGCACACTGAGAATGATAATTTGTTACGTAAAATGGTGGATGCTAGCAGCGAGTTTAAGCGTCTAGAGGAAACACATAATAAACAATTGGGAACTATACGTGCACAGCAGCAAAATACCGCTAAAATGTATAAAAATATAGCTAATAACTTTATGGGGTTATTTGAAGGTCATAAACGTGTATGGGACGAACATGTCAGTAATCTTGAATCTCTAATGGTGAGTCAAGAAAAATTAGACCAGGAAGGATTAACGAAAATGGTCGCGAACCACCTAAGCAAATTAAATAGCCTTTCAATTGCCGGCACCGGTAAATAAATCACGAATGCGGTATAGTAGGTAAAATGGACGTAGTGTTTTCATATTTCCAAACGCCTAATGCAAATTGCGAAATCATTTCCCATGCCCCAGTAAAATTATTTGGTACTAAGACGGCAGATGTGTTTACTATAAAGATAAATAACAATAATAAGATAAGTTTCATTTAGATATTTTAATTTCGTTTATATACTGTTACTAACCTCCTATTTCCAACCGCTGCCGTTGTATCAGCCGTTGTTCTTTCTATTTGTAACCGAATTGAATTCTGTGGAAAATTAAACTCAATGGTTTTAACAAATGCGCGGAATTTAACTTTAAACTCTTTTAATTCTTCTAAATTGATGATATCATTTGAGATAATATCTACGATATAATAATCGGGTGGTTCCGATTTAATGGATACGTGAAATTGACACGGTATTGAAGGTAAATTTGACAACCCACTTAATATTCTCTCAAGCATGGGTGTATCATTCTGTGGTATAGTTTTTAAATTCCACTTTCTCTTAACCGTTGAAGATAACTTCCTCTTCGTTTTCCGTTGTTTGGCCCCGTGTTTCCACATATCTATTTTTATAAACCCCTGTTTCATGGATACCACCATGCTTCTTAGGCGTGGAGCTAGTGTCATGATGGTTTGAAAATCTTCGTCCTTTAACGACGGTAATTTTTTCAATAACAATACATATCTAGATGGGAAAGATGTATTTGTTTGAACTATCAACCGTTCTTTATCGCAACCTGGTAGTGTTTGTATGAAATCAACGACTTTGGAAATAAAATTTCTGTCTTCTTGTTCAACGGTAGGTTGTGTTACCATCTCTAAAGGAAACTCAGCACCATCATCAGGGCTGTCATTATCGCTGGATATTTGAGCCATTCACAGTAATTGATAGGTTCAGATGGTCTTATATACTCAACGTCAAAGGTCACAGTACCTGTATTTAAATCGGCTGTATAGTTTTGACTAACGCTGCCGGACTGTTTGGATAATAAAATCCAATTAGAAATATCATCAGAACCTACCTGCTCCAAATTAGTTATACTTATTCTAGCACCCAGACCACTTGCGAGATACCCCGCTATAAAAACATTACCATCTACATGATTTTGTTGTACGTCATCTTGTAGTGTTGACACTAAACCACTAATATTATTACCAATAGAACCATGGAGTTGTGGCGTTGTTGTCGTCATAATGTTAATAATTGTCACTATTATATAGGCAAGCGCCGGATTTATTTTTCGGATTCTCGATCGTATATAATAGTTATGGAATAAGTATCAATGGCTAAGGTTCATGTCAACACAGGGAAAATAGCCGTTGACCTAGCAGAATTGTGGAAAAAAACTAACCCCGGATACATATCTGTACCGGGTCATCGGTGTTCCAATGGGACGTGCAATATTATACAGGTTCATGGATGGGTGTATCAAAATAAAAAAGAAATGGGCGTTTCTCTGACCAAACCTACGTGTAAAAAACGTAGGAGCATTCAACAATTGTTTATTTGTTCAGACACGGGGACACCACACTGGTGCCATTCACAGTGTGATGCGCGTAAAGTTGTTTCAGCAGACCAGGGGTGCGTATGTACCATTTCAGGAATACGCTACGAATCTGAATCGGCTGATACGTGGATTCCACAATATCGTATAACAGCGACCGCACAAGAACATCGGGACCCACATGCGTTGAGATGTGGAAAGAAGGGAATTTATGAATCACATATCACTTCTTATAGAACACAACAACATATCGCATTTGCTGAAGAGCAAATAAAAATGCTCATGTTCTCGGAAAGAAGATTATATGCCGAACAGCGTAAATATTTAGAACAACGCAACGCTGCTGAGAAAATAGTACAAAAATACTCAAAAGGATGTGAAAGATTAGGTCGTAATGCGGTTTACACAAACATGGTTACATTATATATCAATCAGATTAAGAGAAGAAGGGTTTTTAAAGGTCTACTGCCGAAACATCACTCAATTGAAGACATTATTAAAGCTTATGCTGAAAGAGTCTGCACGTTATGGGATATAATTACCACCAAAACTCCGATGGGTAAAGCTGCGTCATCCCTATTTTCATTTAAAACGTTTGTTGTTTCAGCTTTATATATAATGAAGAGGGGAATGTTCTGTGCCGGAGTTGAAATTATACCAAAAGATTTTTACCTTGAATCTGTATTACCAGAAGCCAATACCTTAGACCATTATAAAGTAAACAAACCACAATTCACTCAAGGTAAAAATAATATGACCAGGGCAATAAGAGAAGCAATTGAAGAGCATAGATGCGATGTTAGGACATTGGTCATGCCAAAATTTGATTCACCATTTAAGTAATATAAATAGTATAAGTTTTATTAATATTCTATGTCAGCTTTTTCACCTATTAATGTACCACCCAAACCAAATAAGAAAAGAAGAAGAGAAGGTGCTAGCACCAATTCCGGTAAAATGTTTAAGTCTTCCATGGCTCCACCTGCTGGCCGTAGACCACGTTCTCCAACTTTTTCCGAATACGATGGAACCGAACAAACGAGGACAATGTTGAACCTTTTGACACTTAGAAATAATAAAGATAAAGCAGCTATGGAATTTATAAAACATAAAGGATTACTTGAAGAGTTTAAACAATGGTATAAAAATAAGACTTAATATTTATTTTTTAATGCTACAACTAACGTTTCCTGGAAACTTCTACGCAATACTTTATGATTATAAAACCAACCGTTATAACCCGCTAACAATGACAACGCTTCCTCCGGCTCAAGATGCACCCTTTTTACCAGCTGATGGTTTACTATCTTCCAATCGCCACCGTATTCAGATTTAGAACATAATAGACCACCATCGGCGAATTTAGATACGACCAACATAGGAGTTGAGGCAGGATAGAGGCTAAGTTGAACCCAATCGCCTATAGAATATGGCATATAATATATTATATTTGTTGTTTATACGAAAAGTTTTTAACGTAACTCAGCTCTTCTCTTATGGATTTGAACACACCGGTGTGAAATAGTCATTCCTGTCTGAATGCCCGCTGCCATGCTTCCTTGTTCCATCCTTCTAACTTAACCGGCAACGCCCCCAACATCCAAGTGTAGAAAAAATTATCCGATTCCCTGTCGGGATGGTCTAACTGTGGCAAAACTTTATTCTTGTAGTAGTGTACCAACGCCGCTTTACACTGTCGCACATTCAACGGTGTTATGACCATATCGCCGACGTGGCCTTCTTCGTTACCGGTGGGAGTATAGCTAGTATGGAGGTACGCGTTCTCTGGGTCCAATATATTACTGAATCTAATCTTCTGTCCTTGTAATTCGATTACAACTTGATTCTCATCCTCTGGTACCTGGAAGGTACATGTAACGGTCGTATTCATTTTGTTTGTAGATATTGTAGTGACTTGTAAATAGTAGTCTGACAAATTGTTGTTTAATATATGTAGCAGGATATAAAATTATACGATTATTCTTATAGTATTCTTATCTTTTGTAAACTCTTCGCTGACGTTTGGCCATATAGCGTTGTATTGCTTCTTTTTTTTGTTCAGGTCCGTATTGTATTATCATATATCTCTCACGCTTTTTTCTGTTAGCTCTTGGCCTATTCCATTTTCTTGAAGCGTTATCTTCAGCTTCCATCATACCACGTTCTCTTTCCTTCCTGGAGGTTATGGTATAGCTTGCCATCTCAATGTGGTCTGTGTTACTTGCACAGGCTTGCATGTTCAAGCCGTGTGGTAAAGAGTCGTTTAACCACATACAAAAATCGCCAACCGTTTGTAGATGCTGTGGTATTTTTCTGTTTACCAACATGTATTCGCTTAGTTTTTTGGTATCCATAATATGTATGTCTCGCACATGTTTACCATATTTCTCGCATTTAGTATAATGAAACATACATGTAGCGGTGTCTTGTGTGCCTATACCAGCTTCAATTTCGGCATACCGTACCATATCATACCACATGGCACCTTGGCCTTTCTTATATTCTATATCAGTCGTACCGTTGGTACCGTCGGCATATCGCCCTTCACGATTTTCCCAACCAACAGTTTTAGATAGTGTTTTTTCGTATCCATTCTTAGTTGATACCCATTCTCCCTCCATAGAGTCAATAGTGCGTTCTAGTTGTTGTTTAATAGCTAGCATAGTGATTTTTTAAAATAAGTATAAAATATAAAACGTGTCGCATATTCTTAGATTAAGCTTTATGTCCCATGGGTCTTCCCCTTGGGTTGTCTCTGAATTTCTGGAGTGCATGAAAATGTTCTTCAGCGCTTAGTGCCCATTCTTCCCATTTTATCAGTGTTGGGTTTATTATAGCGTCTTCGTTTTTGATTTCTTCCTCTGTATTGTTGTCGCTGGTTTGGAGAGCGGGGTCGGTATTGATTGTAGCCATGTGGGTTCTTGTCTTCATAACAGATGGTACGTTTACGATCGTTACGATCGGGTGAACGTGACCTCCACCTTTTCCTGTTATTTGCATGTTGTGACTTTTCGTCACGTACAAAATATGGGAATCCGTCGGTATCCTTACGAACAGTGTAACCTGGTGGTGGTGTCCCCAACTTCCTAACTTTTTTCATTCCACCCCTGGGCCCGTGCATTCTCATAACAATGTCAACACACACCTTTTCTTTTCTGTCTCCTAATAACCTCTGAATTTTCTTTTCAACACCTTTGGGATAACTACAACCCATTTGAAGAATATTAATACAGCAATTAGCGAAACACGAAGACGCATTTGCGTCAGCGCCGTCTTCCTTTGCAATTTCACGGAGTAAACGTCTTGCCATTGAGTATTTTATTTCTTACTTATATACATCATTACACTGGTCTTCTAATGCCAGTGCGGATAACCACGGTCTAAACGGTTCACGTGTCTTCTCACCTTCACTGTTAACGCACCAGCAATAACCTATACTACCGTGACATTGAAGTGGGTTCCAGCTTCCATCTTCATTACATTGTGGCGAATAAGCACCGACTAACCCTGGTGCCGTAATTGGTACACAAGGCAATGATAATACATTAGTTAGCAATAAGAAAAGAATTATAATACTCATTTGTATGTTATAGAGTCTGTATATAATCTTAATTTTTCAACAGTATATACAGTAACTTGTACATACAAATGTCCTTATTAAAAACTGGTGAAAATCGTGTAGGTGAACTTACTATAGAGGAACGCGCGGTCCTGTGGCTACATAAACACTATCCCAATATTGAAGCAGTAGACTTAGAAGCAGCAGCGAAACCACCTACACAATACATTTTTCCTGATTATGTATGTGTACATATTATTAATTCGTGGAACCGGATAGAAGGAAAAATATATACTAAGAAAAAAGATATTGATTTAAAAGAAATAACAGAACAACCGAAGAAAAATAAAAAACCTAGCTATTACTAATATATTATTCATTTTTAAAATTTTAATTTAAGTTTATCTTTTTCTAACCACCGCCTCTCCCAATTATAATCTTCTGATAATTTCTGCTCATATTTGATGGATTCTTCCTCATCAAGCCATCGTATTTTTTCTATTACACTTCTACAAAGTGGACATGTATTCTGTTTCTTGTTGTCATAGTGTGGTACGTCAGACATCACCCATTGATATAAAATGGATGCGGCGAATATATGATTACACAGTTTACATTGTACATAAAACCCGTCTCCTGTCTGGAAACCTGCCGCATCTGCAACCATATATTCGTTTAATCTATTCTCCATGTTAGGCCACAACTTCTTCTGTCTAAAAATACCCAGATTATATTCTTCAGAACCGGCTACCATAACCTTAGCAGTTAACTCGCCATTACCCGCACCTACGTATACACCGTCCGAATCATATTTATTTGCTTTACATCCGTAATAATTCAATGTTCCAACCCAACCTTCGGTATTATAAGGGTCTTTTGCGCGTGCAACATCCATCGGCGTAGACTGATTGTATTCATTAATTTGATTTTTCATTTTGTCCCACACACCTCTTTTCTTCGCTAGACATATTATATATTGTAATATGCCATGTGTCATGGGTTTATCATATCGCATAGCATGGTGTAATGCATTCGCACCACGTGTATCATCTATGTCTATAGAAGCACCTTCATCCACCAATGTCTTAAATATAAATTTATGCCCGTTCTCTAATGCTACAAGTAAAGGCCGTGTTTTAAATGGTCGCCTATATAACCCCACCACGCCATCAGCATCGCCATAACCAGTTCTCCCATCTAACAATTCCTGTAAAGTTGGTAAAAATATGTTGCTAACATGGGAGGATAACCATGAGACAACTTGCATGGACGTTGAGTGTTCGGGTCGTATTCCTGTTCTATTCTCTTCTTTTGTCAATTTTATAAAATGTTGAACATCAGAGATATAGTTTAACTCACACGCAACACAAAATGGGGTAATTTTATCATATTGACCGTCATATTCTTGCCTATACAAATTACATAAATCAGTATAACTAATATTTTTATTCCCTTCTATCAATGTATACGAACCCTGGTCAATGCCTGCAAATGGTCCGGCAAGATTACACTCCATCCATACCAATTAATTTCACAAACTTATACCAAGAATATTCTGATAATAATATGTCCATTATATAAATAATAAATGTTTAATTCTATAGCCCAACTAACCACTCAGGAATTAAAACATGTACCAGATATAACAGACGTTGAGACTGAAGCCCGTATGGGCAGGTTTGACACGTATGGTAAATTTTTCCCTGGTGTTTCTGAAAATTATTTTACTAACATGAATGAAACATTAGAGAAGATGGTACCGTCGTGGAATCAGAATAAAACGAATTCTATTGCTATATATTTTAACGAGGGGTTAAGAGCCGAATGTTTCTCTTCTGGTAAAATAGAATGTATACGAAAGAGAAAAATAACAAATGATATAGATATGAATATACCACAGCACTATGCATTGAGAATATCTACATCTAAAGAACAGCCCATAGACCAACCCGTTCTTATTGCGCGCGTTAGGAAATTTTTAAAACCAAAACAGTTGCCCAAATTGTTAAACGAGGGTTCGATATTAAAAATTAGGTCAACAGCTACGGTATACCTCAACCGAAAACGGTTTAAAGCACGAGACACATTTGACCAATTACAATGGAAACTGGTCAATCCTATGTATGCTATAGATTTTGAAAGAAGAAAAGTACGCATTAACCCACTTGATGTGAAATTTAAACCTGGTCAATATATAAAAATAATCAATTTAGCAGGTATAATTAAGGGTACGCCATGTTATTTGGGTCAACACACATTAGACGTAAACATCAACGATATATACACACTAACAAAACTGTCAAACGTACAGGGATTGCCACCGTATTTACCAACGTCGTGGCGGTCTAAAAAACGTGTTAGTTATAATCTATGGAACGGGATGAACATTGATATGACAGAGACTGTATATTCTAATCATTCTATACAATGTTGTTATGATGGCAGTGGTAAAAAAAGCTATGAAATAGAAGCCGATTGGAATCTTAAACACAAAACCACGCAGGATTTCTCAGATGTAATAAAACATGTATTATATTCTAAAAATTAAAATCTTAATGTATTTTTTAAACCCATTAATCCTTCTCCGCTCCTTGGCACCAAAGCATATATCACTTGATTGCGGTTATGTTGGTCTTCGATTAGATTTGCGTAATCTAATGCGTTTAAATCGGCGTTATTCGTGATGTCTTTATTGACCCCACCCTTTTTCATAATATCTTGCACCGAAAATAAATAGCCGTGCATTGCTGCTATTATCAATGCTGTATTGCCATCCTCGTCAACTGCATTGATATCATGAATCTTTTCTATAATTAATTCGATGAGTGCACGGTCATCACATATTATTACAGCTAAGTGAAGTGCATTCTTCCCCTTATTCCCGACTAGATTAGGGTCAGCTGGTGGTTCGGCGTATAACAGTTCCCATGCCGCTTCATCTGATATTAATATTGCACGGTTTAAAGCAGTCTCTGGCATTATAAAAAAAATTAGTATACTTTATAGTTCAATTAAACTCTCATCAAATTCTGTTGTAGTAGAACCTTTAAGTGTTCTATCTGTTCTATTATCAACTAAAGCGTCTAGCGTTTTCAACTTCTCAATTAATTTTTCATATATTCTATCATCAAGTGTATTTTTACCTAACAAATGATATATATCAACAGGGTGTTGTTGCGATATACGGTGTACCCTATCCTCTGCTTGAACCATGATACCAGGCACCCAATAAAGCTCACCGAAGACTACGGTAGATGCATGTGTCAGTGTCAGCCCTGTACCGGCCGCCATAATACTTAATATGGCCACTTGACATTTACCCGCTTGAAAATTACGAATATTGGACTGTCTTTTATTAGCGGGCGTTGAACCATCTATTCTCATGTACGTAGTTTCTCCCATAAGTTCTTCCACAGCATCCAACGTTTTACGATGATGACCAAAAAATAAAAATGATTCGCCCGTGTCCAACATTTGTTTCGTCCATCTCTTCACTGCTTCAATTTTAGCATCAGCTGTTAAGCGCCATAGTTTCGTTTGTAACGTTTGGCGTTCTAATAATTTCTTACGCTTATGTGCTTCATCTTTTATGAATATCAACTCTCTGTTAATATTTTTCCACCTTGCAAATTCCGCATTTATGTCACTCAACATAGCTTCATTGATTTCTAGCATTACGGTGTGTCTCGTTTTTTTGGGTAATGTTCTTAACACGTCTCGTTTAATCCTACGCACCATATAAACTTTTTTCAACAGCCAATGAAGTTCTTCATCGCAACTGTGTCCACTATCGTCCATACCATAATCTCTCAGTTGGGCATTACAATACCGTTTGGCAAAATGTGTATAGTATTTTGCAAAAACTGGTCGTAGCATATTCATTTGTGCGTATAATTCTATTGGCCTGTTAAGAGCAGGTGTGCCAGTCATGAATAACACTCTAGGTGTTTTTTTACATATTTTAGCTACCGCTTCTGTTCTCTTAGCCTTACGATTCTTCACATAATGTGATTCGTCACATATAAGCATGTTATAGTCTCTTTTGCGTATGGCACTGCATCCTTCTCTAGGTAATATATCATACGAAACGATTATAAAACGACAACGTGGTTCATCCGACGTTGATTGTATAACCTGAACGTCCTTAGTTGGTAACTTACCATATCTTATCAAAGCGTCTTCCCAATGGTATCTAAGATATGATGGGCATACTATGAGTATATTACCTTCGTGTTGATAGTATAGCGCTAACGCTACACCCTGGTGTGTCTTTCCTAATCCCATATCATCGGCAAGTAGTGCGCGACCCTTGTAGTATTGAATGATTTGCAACACGCCCAGTTGTTGATGTTGATGTAGTTCTTTCCATAAGTCGGTGAATAGGGGTTTTGGAGGGTTATCCGTTTCGAACTTATCTAAAGTACGTTTCTTTAACTGGTCTTTAAGTTGCAATATTGTCATCGGTATTCCATCGTACTCCCAGTCATTTTCCATGCATAATTTTTGAAGTGGTAACGACCGTGCCATTGATAGTCTGTATCGTTGTTTTCTTTTCGGTTCGTTGAGAGCATTCTGAACAAGTATTTTCTGCTCTATTTTCATGCGCCTGGGAAAAACTTCAACGATGTCATTATTAATTAAGTGTATTTGTATGGTAGGTGGTAGTTTACGACGTTTACGCCACATTATAATATATTTATGTAGTTTAAATAGTTTAAAGAATATTATTAGAAAAAGTGCGTTTTTGTCTCTGTTTTAGCAGTGGTTTTTTCCCGATGTTGGTGTTGGTAGCTTTTTCTTTTTTGTTCGTAAACCATATGTATACCCCTGCTCCTATCGCTGCTATCAATACTAATGAGCCCGAAATAGCTATAACGGTTATAGTATTTTGGTCTAAGTCCGGTGCGTCATAGTTTGTATTTGTTACATTTGTAGTTACATGTGTATGTTCTTCAGTTACATTTGTAACTTCTGTAATGTTGGTAACGTTGGTAACATGTACATGTGTAATGTTTGTACTATTGTCTATTCTCTGGTCAATATAAAGAATGGTTGTGGGCAAACTCCCAATGTCTGTATTAAAATCTGTACATGTGGTATATGTTGGTACATTTCCGTCTAAATAACATGTATCCAGAGGATATTCTCTTACACAATTGCCGCCTCCACAATTACAATTAATATTAGGAAAAATTTCAACATGATACTTGTTATAATTTTGGTCGCACCATCTATTCCTGACACTTGCATCGTCTATAAAATCTTGTGGGTTTAGGTCTAAATTCACACAACCTTCAACACCATTTTGTTCGTCTACGTCTTGACCTTGTTCAGATGTAGTATATACTGCCACACCAGAACAGGTATTGTCGCCCACTGGATATACTTTTTGTATAAGTTTGGCAGAGTATGCTAATGTTATTAATAACAATAATATTATTACACGCATAGTATTTAATTAATCCGTCAGTCCATTTATACTTTCAAATCAAAGAATAGTCATCATTACATTCTTTTTTACGCTCGTTAAATAAAATAGTGTACATCTGTGAATCCGATATATATTCTTCTTTATCTACACCATATCTTATAAGTTTATAACCACAACAAGCTACAATAGAAATCAATATCATAACAATACATACTAAAAAAATTCCAGGATGTTCCATTTCAGAGTATATATCCCTCATCTACCTACTTATATATGTCAAGACACAGAGATAGAACATTATCTGATGAAGGGGTAAAATTATATTTGGAAGGTATGTATCCACCTCCGCCAACAAGAAAGAAACTTTCTCAATTTTTATTCTCATGTTTCCATTCTGAATGGGATGATAAAGTGGCATCGGTAGTTAATGCCTGTAGACAATCCACTAAAGCCTTGTATGGTGAGCTATGGGAAAACGATAGTGATATTAACTACTTGCATGATAAATTAAATTCTGGTATCACTAACACGGTTAGAATTATTTTATCAAATGATGAAAAAAAGGTTAAAATGAAACATATATTACATAATTATAGGTTTTTCTTAGAAGTTATGAAAAATGCGTTTGAAACGAATGACCATCAGACCGCTATGATGATGTATATATCACTAACACACATGTCTGTCAACAGATTGAAATTTAAACGACCAAAAAAATCTTCTCGTTTGTTTGAACAGATAAAAAATTCTTACGGGGATATGTCATCTTGCTATACTAAACATCTGATAGGGTTAACTTCAAGAAGTCCAGATACATCATGTGATTATTTGCCGTCTTTAATAGCATGTTCAACGTTATTGGATACTAAAACTGCATTTAAAAAGTTGGGTCACCACCTGGACCAAGATGTTGTCAAGGACATAAAAGAAAATTTAAACCTGTTGATGATTCTTTGTTATAGTTTTAGGGGTGGTTCGCAGAAAATATATAGTACGGACGGTACGACGGCAGCTGAATTATTTGAATTGTCCAACCAGGTTAGAAGTGGAAATAGTCCCAGGGGTCGTTTATTTAGAACGAAGAAACAATATCCTAACTTAGATTGGCAAAACAATAAAATATTTGGCATGGAACATGAAACAACGTCAACATATGTAAAGAATAATCTTATTAATTAATATAGTATGTTAAAATAGTATACAGCGAAATGATTTGTACCTTCAACGACCCAAATCAAACTAAAAAAATCATATCCGCTCTAGCAGATGGTCTGGAAACATTGAATATGAACTGTTCTGCTGAGGGCATTAAAGTAGCGGCCACAAATATGTCCCACACAGACATGAGAGAGTTGACATTAACTGCCGATTGGTTTAATACATATACATGTACACGTGATTGTACCATCGGTGTACACATGCCAACGCTCAAGAAATTCATGAGCACAGCCGGTGATAAAGATACAATTAAATGGTCCCATAACGCAGATAAACCCGAATTAAAAATTGAGATTGAAGAAGCGGGCGATAATAAGGGTTATAAAGAATGGACATTGAAACTAATTGACTTTGATGAAGAAGCGTTGACCTCTCCACCAAATCCGGTATTTACCGTATCGTTCAGAGTGGCGACGGTATTGGTACACGATTGGGTGTCCAATGCTAAAATATTATCCGGTGATTTTTGCATTGGTGTGGAAAAGGATAAGCATATACATGTAAAGGGTGTTGGTGATGCGGGCGAAATGCATTTAAAACAGCCCCTTCCCTCTGTAATGGCCACAGTGTTTCATTATGAGCCAGACTTCACTAAAATTTCAATGACAATGAGCATTAAGGAAGCGGAACACTTAGATGTGATGATTAAGTGTGCACCCGGTGTTGATATTCAGTTGTCACAGGAACTACCAGTATGTGCTACAAGTTACTTGGATGAGACGCGCACTTCATTTATTCGCTTATGGATTGCTCCTAAGTTGGAACAAGACGACGACGATTAGTATATAAGGCTAATTTAAAAAGTAAATGTTACGTAATAAAGTAATAGCGTCCGATGACGATGAAGAAGCGCAATTATTACATAGTAACAAAAAAGGAAAATTGCATGGCACTGCCAATTATGATTACATGCGATTGAAAGACATGGAACGTTTTATATTTAAATTTTACTGGATGGTAATACTAATGTTTATAGGTATAGGTGCTGTTATGATAACCGTATTAGCAGATAAGACATTCGAAGAAATATTTATGGCCGAATCATTATTGGGGTCCGTTGGTATAACTTCCTATATTATATTAGTGTTATTACTATTGATGTGTCATTCACATAAAGAAATGCGAATAGTAATACTACTGATGTTATGCTGGTTTGTAGGCATGGTAGCTGGTTTTTTATTAGCATTACATCTGCTAAATGTTAGCATTGATATAAAACAACATAATATTACTAAAATATAATTTTTTTATACTACTTATAACATTGTTTATTTTATAATATATGGAAACTATAATTCCTGTTCTTGCGTGGTGTGGTTCTGGATGTGATGTGTGTTCAACTCTGCCTCAAGTGTGGAAATGTCGTCATCCGAGGACGACACATAATTTGGCTGTTGGGATGATTCTTCTTCGTCTTCTAGGAGCTGGATGCTGGACCGTTTGGGGGTTTTATCATCGACATATAACTTTTTTAATCCTGATTGGTCCGTTGATAGCGTTTGTTCTTGAGTTTCTTCTTCTGTGTTGTATGGTGAGAGACGAATTATTGCCTCCAGATGATTCGGAGTGCAACGATGTGTTGCCAATGGTTTCAAAAACCCCATACGAACTAAGCATACAGCAGCAAATTCGGAACAAAAGTAGGAGGGCCGAGATTTAACATCGTCTATTCCCCATGTTGGTACCCATGAAAACAAAGCAGCGGATTGGTTATATGGTTTTGTAGATTCTCCTAAAGCCCATTCTAGTGTGGCTTTTTCCTTTTCTGGTTTAATATTTTCACATTTTCGCCATATAATATCTTTAAAATGCTGCTTTGGCGTTGAGAACCATGGGTCTTCAATGTTCATTAAAAAACGTATTCTGAGCTGGTCTCCCCACAGTAACGAAAACGAAACATAAACTTTTTTACCCATTTGTAATAATGCTTTATTATCTTTATTCTGAAAAAATACCGATTCTAATTCGGCACATAATTTTTGATGGTCTTCTTTACTAGATTTTAATTTTTGATATAAATTTTTCACACACCCCATTAATATTACTGGTTCTACGTGCCATACTATCTCACAATGACAATATTCACCGGCTGTCCACCAGGCTGCCAATCTGTTGAAACTACCTTCGAATATACCCATAGGTCGGAAAAACGAAACCCATATCATTATATTATATATTCCTCTAAGCCTATAAATAGTGTGATGTCATAATAATAATGATTAAATCTCTAAAAAAATGTTTATTGCCGACTAATACATTATCTATCGAAGAAAGTATTATGAAATTAAAAGAAGTTAGTAGTTTATTAAAGCAGCAAATAAGTAAATATGATACGGATTATATTAATACTGTAAACAGTCTTAAAACATCGATTAGAAATAAACAATCTAAACATGCACAAATATATTTGCTTAAAAAAAGCAAATTAATCAAATATCACATGGAATCAGCATCTAAACGATTATTAAGTTTAGACCAGCAACAACTACATCTAGAATCTATTAAGATGACTGCATTGCATCTTGATGCGATTAGAACATCAACGAAGACTCTAAAATCATACATGAAACAGGCAGATATAGATAAAGTAGAGGAAATGCAAGACAACTTATCAGAATTGATAGCACAATCTACCGACATACAGAATATATTATCAGACGAAATGGACAATGGTATAGTCATGGACGAGTCTGAGCTTGAAGCTGAACTTGAGGAACTTGCGCAAGGTGATGTTGAGCTTCCGCAGGTTCCTTTGAGTAAACTTCCACTATTAAATCGCGTAGATTCTGATGATAATGATGTTTCAACGCCTTTAATTCGTAACAGTCGGGTTGAGTCATTTGTTTAAACCACACTTCAATATCAACTGGTCTAGGCATCCATATACTATTCCATCCAAAAATCCATGGGAACATTATCCCTATTTTAGTCCATTTGACCATTTTTTGTCTCAATTCTAACACTGGTAGTGGGGGTAGAAAGAAGGTATCATATTCACCCTTTATCCATGCACTGACCACGTTACATTTTAAATCTTTAATTATTTTTAAATAACCCCATCGTTTATCTATATACAATTTACGGTCCTGATGGGCTATTAATTCTTGTACTCCTCCTATGTACAATATGACAGTATGGCCCTCCGTTAAAGCCTTACGTATCATGAAATCTGTGGCAGGTATCAACCCCCACGTACGTGCAAACCAACCAAAAATTGGTATGTAAAATAAAATAGGCGCAACGGCCATAATAGTATTCTCTTGTTCGAAATGATAAATAGTCATACCACAACACAATATCCCATGCGGATGAGCCAATATCAACGCATTTTCTGGCATAGCATGCATACTGAAGATTGTATCAAAGCTCTTAAACCATTCTCTCATCGGTATACATCTCATCATATCTCTCCATACTGACTTAACAATAACTTTATCATGATGTTTCCATTGGATATAAAAAGATATAGTAGCGGATGATACCAATAAGAATGTACCGAATGGTAACCATAGAATGACTGTTACGAATAGAATTGGTAGAGAATATATCCAGATGAATATTATAACCATGCATATAATGCATAAACTATACTTGTTCATTTATTTGACTTGACCATTGTATATATTCAGTTATCGATAATTTCTTATTTGGGGATTTGTCAGGATTATCCAATGGTTTTACCAATTGCCATCTACGTTTATATTTAGTATCTTCTGGTAATGATACATAATGTTTGTTAAATTCTATTTCACGCCATAATAATCTTTGGTCTATAATCTCTTCTTCACATAAATCCCATTCTTTTGCTACGGTGTCATTTTTGAATTCCATTTCCAGACAAAAATAATTATCAGCTAAGGGACGTTTCAAAAAAGCTTTACACATTCTATCTGAACCATGATATACATACAGTGCCTTGTATTCATGGTCTGATGGTGAGTTTTGTAAGGCGAATTTAAAAACCAAATGTTTAAATAACCCCATCTTAGCTTCTGTGTGTTCATATATTGGCTTAGGGTTCCATGAATCTGATTTTAAGTCTCTAGAATATACATACCAATTTTGGGTAGAATAATACGAACCCATTATTACTTTTCCACGGGTTGGGTTTATACCCCCTCTGTTCCGTTGTTGAGTTACTATAAATAGACCACGTTAAACCATTAATAATGTGGACTTTATTAATATTCGTGTTACTAATACAATATTCAAATGCTATACCCTCTTATAAAGAGTGTACGCAATGTGAATATATTCAAGACCCTAGGCCATATTCCAATGATTTTGAATTTAATATTATTACAGATAGAAATTTTGACCCAAATTGTGTAATACAAGAGTATACTACACTGAACTATTGTCTTAAAAAAACATGTAATCGTGAAAGAGATAATAATATAGATGGTGTACTAATGTATCCATGTGAAAATTATGTCAGTAAAGACTGTCCTAACTGTGGAGAACATGGAACGTGTAACACCATTATTAATAAAATACATTCTGATGGGTATTGTAGAAATCAGATAGTTGGACCAGTACCGATTCAAAATTTGGAAGATTGTGCCGCTAGGAGCCAATTCGTTGTAATTGATAAAAGACGTACACAATGTTATGAATTACGCGATTTCACTAATTGTAATAGAATGGACCCTGGCCGGTGGTTATTCGATGACAATTTTGATACTTATGTTACTGTTAAATCATGTGTTTGTGACGCTGGCTGGTCTGGATTAGAATGTAAAGAATACGATGAATGTTGCGAAGCTTATTCTGCTGAATGTTTAGCATGTAAAGCGGGGTTAGAAGCCTGGGAATTCTGTTCCAACTTATTAAATGTATCACCTTATGATGTACAACAAGCACAAGAACTAGGTTGTGCTAAAATATTAGAAACAAAAGCAGGAATAACAGGTGACCGATATAAACAACTTTCTTTATCTTGTAGCTCTGTATCCGATGACGCATCTGCCACGTGGAAAGTAGATGGGGAAACGTGTGCTGACCACGGTAGAAAAATACAGGGGACAGACATATGGAGATGTGCGGCATCTGGTCATATAGACTATTCAAGTCATCAATTACCTGTTCCGAACGATGTATGTTGTGTATGTGGGTATACTACAGATGTACCAGCGGTTAACTGTACCGGACAATGGACAGATGCTGATGTGGACGGTAACGATTGTGGTACTTATATTATTACCACTGAAAAAGAAGGTAAAGGACTAGCATGTCCATATGAACCAGGGACACAACAAAATTGCAAACTACCAGATAAAGACTGTACAGGGGTTTGGACAGAATATGGAAGTGACGACCAGGATTGTGGACGGTTTATAATTACACAGGAGGCTCAAGGGGATGGTAAACCATGTTTAAATGTAAACGGCGCCACCAGAACGTGTGTTAAAGGTGAATCATGTAAATTAACAGGAGGTGAAACGGTAGAAGATGGTTGGGCTGGATTAGATACCGCTTCTAACTATTGTAATACATGCCAATGTAGAGATGGTGTATTAATATGTACATTAATTTTCTGCGACGGTGATTTACCATGTAAATTAAACCATGGAAAATACGTACCATCTGGCTGGACAGGTCAAGATACTGGTGCCAATCATTGTAATACATGTAACTGTAAAAATGCTCAATTAATCTGTACTGAGAAGGCCTGCCGCCCACAATGTCCAATACCCGGGTGTATTCCGCCACCAGAAGAGTGTGAATATGTTGAAAGTGGTGAATTGGACGGTTACGGATGTCCAAAATATCCCTGTGGTGTTTTAAGATGTCAACAAAATCATACAGCTACTGTTGATAGAATTTATTTGTCCCGTGATGCATCTATGATTACCATTTATTATTCCGGTGGGTCTGAAAATGATATTGTGGGTGTAGTCAGCGGCATGTTATATTCTAATGTTGAAGATATACCAATCAATTCAAATCAAATTGTAGCCATGAAAACTATATCAGAATCAGAAGGTTTTGTTAATCTAGGTATCGGCAACTTTGGCGGGCCATTTTTTATTACTATATGGAACACTACAAACAATGAAATAGCACAAAGGAAAATATTTGATAAATTTCAACCCAAATTTCTAGCAAACAACTGTCCAGTCGGTGAAGCGGATAGGCAATTTCCATGGGATGATGGGTTAGCAGTATCAGGAGGCGTTTCAAACACGTGTGCCGATTATGCTACATGGTCTAATACGGAACAGATTTGGAGTTGCAACAGTCTTAAAGCTGGATGGGACACAGATAGAGATTTTTCAACAGCCATAAATACATGTTGTGCGTGTGATTACACTGGTACGCTTTATAATGAGTGGGCAATGGACAATGGCATAGTACCATATAATTGTGACCTTATATGCCCAGGCAGACCACATTTCCATACCATATCAGAAGCTTTCAATTGGATGAGAGATTATTCAAGGTGTCAAGATGTACATCTGTGGTCATGTGGCGGGGAAACGGTTTGGTCACCATGTTCTGACCCTTCACCATGTAAATACAGACCTAAAACGCCTACGCCTGTTGAAATGGCACTTATAGATTTCGGTGTGTATATATACAAGCGAGATAAAGACGTTTTCACCAGTGAACAGTGGGAAATCATATGGGGTCTTAATGAAAAGATTGAAAATAATAATCAACGCCTTAATTATTTAGAAATAATGAGGAATAAAATAGACAGGGTTGCCGAACTTCAGGAAGAATTAAACTCCATTACTGTTCCGGAAGAGCTTGTTTGTTTGGGTGGGTGTGACGGACCAACCCGTGAATTTAACAGAAACCGCGATTGGTTATCAAAATTAGTAGTTCAAGCAAAGGAAAACCTGCTGTATAGAGATTTATCCACTTATCCAGCGTTAATCAACCGCCTGTTAGAATTATCCGATTTAATAATTGAAAACGAAGATAGTTCTAGGACAGAGATTTCTAAAAAGATTAGGCATGCCATGCGTTATGAGCTTACTGTATTGATTGAAGATTTTAATACGGCAGAGGAAGAGAATGGTAGACGTTTTGACGACATTGACAATACTACTGATTCCATACAATTCACTCAGGAAGAAATACAAGCGGGGTTGTGGGCATTGGAACATTCGCATATAGGTCTTTCTGAAATGGTAAAATATGAAATTGATTTCATTAAACGTGAAATATTGAGGGTAGAATCGTCTGACGAACAAATTTTTTCCAGATTAGCTGAATTAACTCTTATAGCCGCCAACGTTGAAGATGAATTGTATAGGAACGCAATGAATGATTCAAACCATACAGCAGCAATTCACCATTTAGTAAGTGAAATTGATTTGATTAAATGGCGTCACAATGAGAATATGACTTTTATACGGAAAGAACTAGAAAATATCAAATATAAAGATGAAATGTTGAATTATAAGATAGATGAACATATAGAAGCGTTGCATACGGTTGTTATGGGTGTTAAAGATGATATGCGAGATTTAAATTCAGCTGTTATGACTAGGCTATCAATGTTAGAAGATGCATATCAGCAGACGGCTTCATACGTTGAATCTACGTGGTCTTTTTTAAACAACCGTGTAAATGAAATATGGCAGGCAGTATTAAATAGAGCCACTAAAGCTGAATTACATGCATTGGAACAAGAGCTTATAATGACTGAAATAAGAATGCATAATTATGCTACTGAACAGGGTAAGATAGCTAGAGATTTGACCTACAAGATGGTATACGAATTAGAAGACCGTTTGAATGAAAATATTGAGAACATCACCAAACGAACAATAAACAATACCGTTGTCCCCATGATTGACAAAGCTTATAAAGAATCTTTAGAATTCACTAAGCAATTCTCTCAACAAGTTGGAGATTCGGTGTTCGAATTGGCTAAAAAAGAAGCTAGGGATATTGGCGATTTGGTCAGAAGTGAAGTTTATGCATTTGCCGAAGAACAATCTACCATGGCCAAAATAGAAGCACAAACATTTGCAGATAATTTAGTAAATCAAGCTGTAACATCTATCAGGAGGGATTTAGAATCAAATGTATCCCATATCAATGTTACTTTCTACAGTATGAAGGATTACATTGATAATTTTATTGAATCCGAAAGAAATGCTATGTTTTTAACCATCGAGCAACGCGCTACAGAATTGGAGAAATATGCCGCAGATATCGCGGCAACAGAAGCCAGACTAGCTAGGATAAATGCAACGAACGCTGCTTTAGCTAAAATAGATGAATTAGGTGCCACAGTAAACGACGTTAACAACACAATGTTCAATGAATTTCACAAATTAAATGAGACGTTAACACAAACATTTTTAGTTCACATACAAGGTGAGATATCAACTATTCAACAAATGATTTCTATAGTTAAAGGTGATATACTGTCAACAAACAGCAGTGTACAATCTAATATGATAGAAATAAGCGATGTTTCAAGTAAGCTGAATAACCTTATTACACAAGTAGACCAATTTAAAACGGATGTACAGCAGCAATACGTATCAAAAGAAAATTTTGCACAGTTGAATGACGAGTTTAATGTGTTCGTCAATGAAACACACGAAAGATATGACGCTGGTTTAATACGTTTCAATAGGGTGGATGCAACGATAACTTCATTGGAATCAAACATATCGATGGTTTTCATGACACAAGACCAAAAGATAATACTATTACAAGAGGCATTAAATGCGCTACGCAATATGCACATTGGTAATTCGTCAGAGATAGACGATATTCAACAGGAATTATCAATACTCTATAAAATTCAACAAGATTATAATGGTGTACCTCTAGATGAGCAATTGATAGAACTACATCTTCGTATGACTATGCATATGAATCAAATTATGGACTTGTCTAGTAAAAATATCAAAAATTATCACAATATTACATCGATGGCGGGTATACTTACAACGCTAACGGGTGATTTAGATGAACAAAAACGTAAGCTTCTGGAATTAGAAACTGCCATCATATATGGTACGAGTCAAAATATATCCGTTTTAATAGCAGAATTAAGAACACAGATAGATGCAAAAATAGACCAAAACGAGTTAATAAGAATAGAACAAGAAATAGAACAACAAAAAAATCAATTACAAATCTTAGAATGGCGAATAAATAATATTACACAAGGAAATCATACATCTGGTGTAGACCTAGGGACACTCCAACGTTTAACCACGTTGGAACAGTATGTCCATTCGCTACAGGGGTCATCATTTAATTGTGGAACCGGTGAAATAGACATGAGCTGTAGTTCTATGATACAAGATTTGTATGCACGATTTGCAAATACAACGTTACTTTTTGAAGCTAATGAAGAGCGTTTGAATGAAATAGAAAGTATATTGGATGAATTTGGCGATAACATGACCGATATTAAATCTGAAATGAACACGTCTATTGTAAATAATACCGCATTCATTAACAGTCTACAGGAACGTATATTGTCATTTGAACTCTTTATTAATACTTATGAAGAGTTACGAAATGTTAGTGTTATTAGTGAACGTTTGATATATCTAGAACAGGAAATAAACAGCAGCAAACTAGCACTATTGATACACGACAGTAGACTAACCACGTTGAATCAAACTATACGTTACATGTCTAATAATACAGAGTGGCTACCGTTCACGCTTTCAGATATCGAAGCTTTGGTTAATTCATTCAATGAATTAAAAAATACTACACTTGAAACTGCTAATAATAATAAAATAGCATTTGACAATATTGAGGCTAAAGTCAACGATACTATATTAAATCTGGAAGCATTGGGTACCCGTTCAAATTTAGTAGAGTTAGAACTAAACGAATCAATAGCAAATTTACGTTCTGAATTTATGAATATGCCAGCTTCGTCTACTATAATGTCATTGATTGACAACTTGAACGACAGAATAAATAACATTTCGTCTGAGATTGCCACGCTTCAGCAGCAGCAGGTGCATTATAATTTTCAAATAGAGTCGTTGGAGGACATACGCAATGATTTACATAGTTTGCAAAATATAACGGTGACGTTGTACAATCAAACACTTAATCAAAGTGTAGTTACCATAATCAATTCAAGCGACTTTCATATAGCTTCATTACATAACACAGTTGAAAATTTATTACATCGGATAGATATTCTTGAAGACGTAGTAAATGCACATGTTGATATGAATTTCTCTGTACAAATTAGTAATTTAGAGACATTGATAGAACACCACACGGCCAATGTTCATTTAATATTGAATCAAATTAATGGTTCAATCGGGTTAACCAATGAAAAAATAAATGATTTAATATACCGTATAACCCAATTGGAATCAAATCAGGAAATAACCAACATACGCAACGATTTGAATAGGTTGATAGAACTAGAGGCTCAAAACCCACTAGTTAATATAACATCTCAGTTAGAACATTTGGACGCACGGTTAAAGTTATTTGAGAATCTACTACCACCCGGAACGTTGGAAGATATATTACAGGATATATCTATATTGAAAAATAAAGTGGATAATAACACCGTTTCAGACGAAGATATAATCCTAATAAAGAGTCAAATACAAATGCTGGTTGAAGCTACTCAAAATATTTCAGGGTCCGTTGATGATTTATCATTGATAACTATATTATTAAATACATCTTCCTCTAATCATGATACTCAAATCAATGAAATTTTAATAGAGCTTGACACGTTGGAGAATACCATCAATACGCTACTAACTAATAATTTGGTATTGACTGGCAATATTACTATGGATGTACTAAACAATACTGTATCGAATCTCGTACAGTCATTGGAGGACAAAATATCAGTATTACAACATCAATTGAGATATTATGAAACATGTGTCCACACGGATGATTGTAAACTAGGTCAGAGATGCAATAAAATGTCATCTTGTGTATGGGATGCGTCAACGATAGTATGCGCATGGCAATCGTTGGGTTGTGACTGGACGACAACGAATAAGTGTAATACGGATGAAACATGTAGAATGATTAAACACGTATGGGATTCGGAATTTAAAGAAAATAAATGCAATGAGAATGTGACAGACTGTTTAAAATATGGACTCCCACCTGATGATGTTGAATTACTATTATTCAATGACTCGGACACTGCCGTTTATGTCGGTGAAAAATATGCCCGTTCGGATGTAATATGTGTCGATTGGAATTGGCGTTATCCTGTACACCTTGTTGTAACACCACCTTTTAATAGCAGTAAAATTGGTGATTATATGTTTAATTATACATGTGGAAAAATATGGAGAGCTAAAACTGTCACTGTTAGATATAGAGAATGTACCGGCGGACCATTCACCTGCAGTAATAATAGAATAGTATATCCAGATAAGAATACAGATTGTTCATACAATTGCCACTTATATGACCATGATTGTACTTTTAAAAGGTACGCAGGGCCTGATTGTATGTGTTCACCATTATGGGAAGGATGTACGGAATTAGCAAATTCTGTTGGTCAACATAGAGTAAAAGCTACATGGAATGGGGAAATATGTGGATGTGAATACTTAGAAAATTGGTAATAAATATATTTTAACTATAATCTGTAAATCTTCTACTTCTCTCACCTAAGCGAATTTTACCCTCTAATACTCTTAGTTCATCGTAATTGCTATCAGTTTTGTGACAGGGATATTTTCTGTTGGCTAAAAAACATACAGCCATTAGCACTGCTATACCTATTAACGCAATCAGGACTTCATTACCACCAGCGATTGATAATGATATATTTTCATTATGAGATAAATATCCATCTATATCATGTGTATGTCTATGCTCGGTCATTTATTTTATTAAGAGCATTTATATAGTGGCAAGTAATTTATGTTACCATCTCCTCACATCAACAACGGCATTCCGAACACTACGCGTTGGATTTCTATTTGCTTTATGGCATAGAGAATATAAGAAACATAACGTTAACATAAACAATATGCTCATACCCAGTACTAAAACTTCTGTACCACCAGAAACAGTGAGCGATACCATATCACCAGCCGTATGTAAACTATTTGAAACAGTAGTATAAGGTATACTAGACGTGGACGACGAGCCACTATATCCATTGTTGATAGACGACCCAGAACTAGGTATAGTAGGCGTGTCTGATGGTATATCATCTGCTTCAGAACCTAACCGTATACCTATAGTCTGTGTCTGTTTGATTATATTATTATCATGAGCCATTGAATGAGACAAATGATAAGACGATAATAAACGACGTCCGTTCGGCGCTCTACAATATCCGATGGATGATTCTATATCGAATGTGATGGATACAACGGTTGCATAAAAATTTGGTTCATAAGTGAGCAATTCTTGAATAAATGATTCAAGCTGTATATTACCCCATATATCAACCCTGCTACTGTATCTATTAAGTTCGAAATCACAAACGTCGCATACATCTTCTTTACCACAACTAGAATTACCCATGAGAGTAGAAGAATGCCTGGTATCTTCAATCGTGACAACATCGCCATCTGGCAATCCTTCGGTTAATCTCCAATGAATATTTTGTATTTCTAATCCGGATTCTTTTGAAGGTTGATTTAATTTCACAGATAGAGCTATCGTATCGGCTCTAGTTAACATTTCACAATTTCCATCACATGCTTCATATTTACCATCTTCACTAAGAACTAAGGTTGAAGCCGTAGCTTCGGTATGGACATTGACAATATTTATATCTTGAGATGGACCAGAGATACAATTTATTAATATATTCTTTTCAATTGTTTCTTCGGATATCATACTCCACACCCCATTATCTGGGTTTTGAATATAAACTCCTAGTTGGAAAACTTGATTGCGGGCAATAGACCCTTCAATATATGTATTCTTTGAAGCCAAAAGTATAGTATCGTTGACACCCAACAGACATGGGGGAGCGAAACATACAAAATCGGAGGTAGCGTTAGAAACGCCGTTTTCAAAAGCCCATTTCATATTGGGTGGTAAAGTTACAATGGTCAACTCTGCGACATATTTATATTCTAATGATTCGGCATTAACTACGGTACATTGAGTCGCACCGGCTGTACCGCCTGGTAAAGGTGTTACTTCGAAAGAGATGTCGGGTGTAGATTCCACACCCAATGTAGTAGAGGCATTTAAAACGGTCTCCAACGAAACACCATATCTCTTCATTTGTTTGTTTTCATTATCAACACACCCTTTACGTTCTATTTGAAATTGATAGTCAATTTTTCCATCTGTATGCGTTTTACATGATTCCGGTAATGATTCTAAATCTACCTTAAGGACATATTTCTCACGTTCGGAATATCCCCAATCGTCTACTATTGTGGTAGTTACATCTTGAATAGAATGTTCCGCATTGGTTAAGTCCAAACATTTACAATCAAACGCATTACCACCGACTGATGAATATTCACCATGTGAAATATTAACTTCAACTAGAACATGTTCGCCATTCCCCGTATAATCATCTAATATACAGTGTAATTCTTCTTTTAATCGTTTAGGTGTTTTTTGTAGCTTACCTTTAGCACTAAACAACTTACCAAACCCCCTGTGTTTTTTGGGTGATTTAATACTTGATAGACTAAACCATTCTGTAGTATCCCATTTGCCGTCATCTACCCAGCAAGCAGCTTGCGTGGTTCTGGATGTTGAATTGGAATCTGAACATCTTTCAGGGTTAACTTCCCAAAATCTCACTGTACATTCACCGTTTATACATCCTCTGGCATCGCAAATATTTTTAACAGTACACTCAGGTTTTAATCGATAACCACCACCCGCAATAAGGTCTAAAGCAATATCATCGGGCTGTACTAACATACCACTATGAAACCCATCAATCCACTCGTAGCTTCCACTCAACGTGGCTTTAATAGCATTGAGTGCAACTTTGGCATTGTAATCGGCATCAAATAGACCTGGTGCTTGAGATGTATATTCATTGCGTCTATCAAATGCCATTAGTGGTTCATATACCTCACACCATGGATTTAACTGGCATGCTTTGGCAAGTGATGCGTATATATAAGATTGATAATTGTTGGAATTACTTGAAGTAATTAATTTGGTATCAGCTGATACCCCGCCCGCGTTAACTAATACACCATTTGGACTTAGATGTGTTTTGACATTAAGAGTTCCTAATTCGTTTATAACTAGAAACAATGTATATATGTCATCCCATGCTGTGCCCAATCGGTCTTTAAATTGAACGTAATCAATAATAATTGGGTCATGTCTATCTTTTAGGTCTTTAATCATTTGTTTCATGAATTCATATTTTTCGTCGCCAGTGCCAACTCCCTGTTCCCCATATCCTAATTTCGCCAACGGTGCATTTATTCTAGCAGTGTAATATGCCTGCAAAATATAGTCTGGCAATTCATTATCTCTAAATGTATATTCGGAGTACCACAACTTGTTATAATATTTATACCTGATGTTTATTTCGCCACCTGAACTCTGGTATGTCCCTAATGCGTTTTCAACTACATTGATATATCTCGCATGATTATATTCTTTGACAACGGTTTCTACATATTTATTGACTCTGGTATTCACTGTATTATTGACTGAAGCATTTACTTGAGTAGCTATGGTAGGGTGTCCGTTCCATAGCCAATCTGGTAGTTCTTCATTATCTATCAACGGTCCTAATTTAAACCCGGAGCCATGGCATGATGCCAAATCTGACACCCTTGTACATTTATCAAAATTCCATTGATTATATGTAACTGGTTGTATAGCTTTCCATGAACAATCTTCTATGGAAGAGAATACATTAAAATTATACATCAATGCTGTGGTGTAATCTTCAGATTCTGATACCAATATCGGTAAATCCGGATTGTACACCGAGGTCCCTGGTCCAGGATATAATAATGCGGCTTCAACAGATGTACCGATAGCCGAAGGAAATATTGCATCTGATAATGTTATATCTGGCTTTACAGTGCTTACGTTAAAGTTACATTTTTCTGTATGTGCATCAAGTGGGCACGGATAAAAGTCACAGAAATTTCTATTATCTCTACTAACATATGTTCCATTGGGACATAAAAAGACATCGGCAGTACAGACATACGGTGCACATTCAGACATTCTGCTAGGTGAATGTTTCATAGTGGAGAACGATACAACCGAATCAGAACATTCAACGCCAGTAGTAGTTGTTTTAAGAGTAGAATGAAAATGATGTTTGGTATGTTTTAAACATCTGAGACCGGACCACCCTTTAAAACATTTGCATAGACCATTGGCCCCACAATCATTGCCCGGGCCATATAAATCTCTACGGCAATCAGCATTTTTATTACATTCAGTTCCTGTGTAATAATGTCCGACTGTAAAAGTTAGAAAAGATAATATAAGGAGTATTCTAAACATTTGTAGGTTATAACATCCATATATACTAGAATAAATTATAATATTCGGTGTGATATCTTAGACGTGGGTGAAGTTTATGCCTGACTATTTTTGGTATCCACGAATAGTAATGGTTCATGGACCAACCGTCAGTATGTTCTTTCAACCCAAATCGTTTCATATCTAAGTTTTTATACTTAACATCAAATTCCACTTTAATCAAAATATATTTCCCCTTCGGACAATAATGAATCTCTAACTCTTCATTACGTAACAACTCGCTCAAAAATTCATAGGCTTGTTCATAGTTATGGCTTGTTGAGAACAAATGGTTGTTGGTTTCTTCGGTCACTTCACGGACTACGACGGAAATAATATCCTCGTCAACAGCGTCCGTTTTACCGCCGATATCACTCCATCGGCCTTTCTTCTCGCTGCGTAAAAGATAATGTTTGCGCCCTTCAATGGTCACATATGCCAGTAAGCCGGCGGCCCTGACCGGTTGGTTATTATAAGTGAACGTTGGTCTATCTTTGGTGGATGTAATAGTTGACATCCAATGTTGGTGAGTATTGGATAGTGGTTATAGGCTTTTCTACCTCCTTCCAGCTGGGATTTTCGGATTCAGTTTTAATATGAAGAGGTATGTCACTGGCGATTGCTGGTCCTCTTTTCTGCTGCTTGATTTTTGCTGCCCCAGGTACACAGGTTATTGTTATTTCATTGAAATTGCTATCCCATTGGAATATTCCTGGAGTATGTCTAGTCCAATTGGTACGCACATCATTAAATCCCATAGTAAGGTTTGTTGTTGTATCGGATTTAAGTTTAATATTAAAATCCGTCCATGGGTCAATCATAAATCCTACCTGTTTATATGATGGTCCATACCATATTATTTTTATAAATTCGTAGAAATATTTCAAAAATGGTGGAGAAGAATCTAATGTACGTGTTATTTCAAGAGGCGGGTTTATAATTCTAATACTACCATGTAGCGCTATACTAGTTTCAAACGGTGTTTTATTATTTATTCTTAACATTTAGTTATTTTATAATTACTTTTATACTACTCACACGTGTAATAATCTACATTTTACGCAATACTTGAAAGCATTGGACATCCTGTGGCGTTACCGTGTCACGCCCAGCCTGCCTTGCCAGGATATTAGCTCCCTGGAATACTGTAGTCAATTCATCTTCTGCTGCTGTCTGGAGCGCTTTAATAGATAACCCATTAAAGCGGATACCATCTCCAACAGTTTCTTTCGTCGTACTTGCTACCAATCGTCGAAAGGTAGCAGACGGTAGAAACGGTGTGGATGATTCCTGATAGTTTTTAATTTCGCGCTGCATCCGGCGTTCTTTAAGTGTCATTTTAGGTTTTGTCGTTAATGGTTTTGATTGAATCACAGTTGTCATGGTTATTACTGAATATTAATGCATGTATATACTCTAATTTCATTGTTTTTTGGATTTAAATCATCCCCATGATAATATCCACCCGAACATACCATCGGACTTCGCCGATTTATCTAAATTAAAGTCTGTATTTCGAAGACTGGTGGGTGTATCTATTTTTGTCAACCCATATACAATACGGTCCATCATTTTCTTAAAACTAATAAGATTTTTAGAATTGCATTCTATATGGCGTAATGACCACCCAGTACTATTATGTCTCCCTATAAATTTATTGATGTCCCAAATATTAACTTTACGTTCTGATTCTAAATCAGTCTTATTGCCTACTAAAATTGTACGAAAATTATTTCTTTTTTCTTTAATAATTTCCAATATCTCATCAGCTTCAACCAACGTTTCAGGCCTAGTTACGTCGTAAAAAATAAAAACTACACACGCGTTCGTTAAATAATCAGGTATCCATGGCCACCAATAACGTGAGCCACCCATATCATAGAACCTTACCGGGGAGGGAATTGTTCTACGCGTCGTGTCTATCACTGTTGCACTTGAAACGGTTATACCCACTGTTGGACTCTCTAGGCCTTTAGATTTGCTATATCCACTTATTATAGTGCTCTTACCACTCCCAGATGAACCTAGAAATAGAATTTTATATTTATGGTCCCACATTGAAAGTTATTCTAGAGGATTTATACTTTAAGTTTGTTGTTTAGTGTATATATTGAATCCTTCAACTAATATATGATGGATGATGAGGAATCACAAGGATTAATTAATCCAGCTCTATTAAATAGACTGGTTATATTCGGTTTCATGCCCCTGGCATTCCCCAAGCGTATAAAACTAACACTATTCAATTGGAAAAAATGCATGATTCTAGCATGGAGTTTTCAAGCAATGTTATTTGTATCGCTTTGTGGGTTGATGAAACCACCGTGGGAAATATATAGTAAAATATCAATATCAACTGCTGTAATATCACCCATAATAGGGTATGGTATGGTATTATTGAATATGTTTAATGGTGGATGGGGAAAAGAAGATTCTAAATTTTGGTGCCATATGCGTATTATGTATTTATCGGGATACAATACCATTAGATGGGCCATATCGGCCGTAGTAGACCCATGTATAGTAATAGCAGCGAATATTATAATGGGTAAAGATATAGGACAAGCACTGTATGTAGCAGTGTGTAATGTATACTGCTATTACGTTTTAGCTTCGTTAGAACGTTCTAAAGCACAAGCTATAGATTGGGACAAATTCAAACATGATTTTGATGTTGATTTGAGTGATTGTAGTGTAGCACAAAATAAAAATATAAAAGGTATAGGTGCCGAACCTATAATAATGTGCGTAATTTTAACCATCATACCATGGGTTGTAACCGGGTGGAACATTGGATTTTTTATAATGATTTATCAAATTACAATGTGTGTCAACGCATATAGATACTGTTCATCCGCACAAACGTTTGTACAGACAGATACACAATATGACATCATACAAATAATATTCAGATTGGGACTCACGTGGTCTTTTATCTGGATTAGCTAAGAATATTCTTATAGACGTATACTTTTCATACTAATATTAATTAATTTAACCCCCTCTCAATATCATAATCTAAACAATGACTCAGCTCACGACATTACCAAAATTTCATGAAATTGTATTCTTTTTAGTAATAGCAGCATACGCTAATAAACATTTCGATTTACAACGTTATGCCGTGTGGGGCGTGGAATTAATCAGTTGGGCATTGTATCCACTGTTAGTGTTAATTCTCATATCATCTATCATCGCCGTAGGATTCTTTGGTTATTATTTGTCTCGTTGGGTTCTAATATTCAACGGACCAGTAATAGGGTCACCGGTGTGGTATCTCGTCAATGTTCCAACGTTCTTGTTATTGGATATCCACACACTACCCTGGGTATATGAACAAATAACGTTCTTTTCTGAACGTACAAACGAATTTGCTACTGGGCATAAACAAGACTTGAAACAAATATGGAAAAGTATCAACCATAGAAAATCTACACATGTTTGATAAGATTAATCCAATTGTTTTATAACACGTGTAAAATTAGTAACAATGAATAGTATTGTAAATGTATTCTATTTTTTGATATTAATAATATCCATTGCGGCTTGTTGTCACGGTGTCAAATGCCTGTGTGAATGTATGTGTAGATGGATGGACTATAGGTATATGGTGGCTAGAGAGAGGGCAATAGAGGAAGAGCGGAGGACAGTAATTCACCCTATACCTATACCACTGCCCTTTCCTAATCGCCAGGCTACTAAAATCATACCCGCCGATAAATATGTAGTATTTTTGAACCCCGGAAACTGTCCTATGAGTATAGGATTACCAAAAGAATATTCTAATGTATAAATATTTTATATAATATATTAATGTCTAGAGCTATTGGTAAAACCCTCCTACCCAAAGACGTTGAAGAAGCTATATGGACTTACTTTCCATCTTCATATACTTATCGTGTCAAACGTCTAAACATGTGGTCTACCGCTCTTAATATAACTCCAACTATTAATCATATACCGTGGGATGATAATATGTGGAGAATGGGTACAGATTTGGGTAAAGAATGGGATGATTATAGAAATAGCACCAGACCCAAAGAGGCAGAAGCTGTTGTATTCGATAGACCTACACTCATACAATGTCCAGCATGTAAACAGAATATGGTTCATATTATAAAAATGGAACAAAAGAGGGGATGTGATGAACCTGCTACTGTGTACTGTATGTGTCAAAATCCGGCATGTAAAAAGAAAATAGGACATTTCAATAGATTCAGAACTGAAGGTTAGGGTATATAAGCATGCATAATATAACAAATGAATCGCTTTCCTCAGTTAGTAACCAGATTAGCTAGAGCACATGGCGTAGGACAAGATATAATACGGACACATCAAGCATTGCACAATGCCCAATCTCATTGGGATATTGATGGTTTACATAGAATTCAAGAACGACGAATTGATGAATTTGACAAGCATATGGTATCAGCTATCAACGATTGGAACAGAGACGACCTAAATAAATATTGGACAGGATATTCTTAAGAATATTCTGATAACTTAACGGGGGGGGCATGTTTAAATCCCATAAACCATGGAAGACATTATCACAATGTTATTATTCATTTTTATAATTGGTACCATTGTACAGTGTTATAAAGATGGTGGACCACATGCTCCAGATGTTATGTGGCAGTGGATGCTCAAGGACATGGGTGTGATTAGATAAGAATATGCGTATAAATATATATCATACACAATAAAACTATGTCTGAAGACTGTAAAGATATATTTACTTCATTTTTAGTTGTTCTAGCATTATTCTATTATTATCATCTATCACACAGTATAAATGAATCCTCAGGATATAACAATGGAATGTAGAATGTGGCATGAACTTACTGACACGGAAAGGAGAAAGCGAGATGTCAAGTGTCAACTAGCCGTTAACAGACTGGAGGGTATGGAACATCATATACCACCTAGAAAAGGAGAACACTGTTATTTCAACTCCTCGCGACCCGGCAACCAGCTCAATGCGTTTACTGACATGACACCAACGGGGAGATACATTTGTGTAACGGACCAGAGTCAGTCAATCGGTGTGGACTTTAGCGTGGAGACACCTGTGGACACGTATTGGACTCACTACCATTATCAAGGTAAGCTTGAGTCTATATCGCATGACCGTGGTATGGGACCATTGTGGAGACAGCGAATAAGCTAAGAATATTCTTGTATTAAAATATTTAGTATAATTATATAAAATGAGTTTTATTGAACATTACCCTTTAGTTTTAAAATTATTAGGCGAGAGCCGGTTTCTACACCTTAAAGACCGTACACGGTTTCGTACTCTCATATCTAAGGAGACAACCGAAGATGCGGAAGATTACGATGCAACGTACACAAGAGATTTGCAACGCAATACGTGTTTATTACAAATAATAAAATGTGATGGGTGTACAAACTATGTTAAATATCGTTGGGCCAGGCATACGGAGTGCGAGGAATGTTGTAAGTTGTTGTGTTATAACTGTGCGGTAAAGGTGTATGCTGGCAACTGTCCAGGATGTGACGAATAATTACTTTTTTCCAATGTAATTTAAACGATTGCCAACATTCCTAATATGTGGATATATAGTTTTTCCGTTTTTATCAGTATCGAACACCCATCCTGGTCTATCTGTTGCATTGGGACCCATATGTGGTATCATAGATGCTACTTCATGTATTGGCATTCCCAAATTCATTATTTTTAAATCTAATGTTATACTAGCGTCATTATGATAATTCCAATTTAATACTTTAACCGGCATATCATCCTGTCCCACGTTCCAGTCTATAATATCTCCAATGCTTATTTTACTCTCCATACCAGGCCATCCTAACAACAGTGGCGAGACTCTACCCTGGTCAACGTCTTGTAAATCAACAGATTTGTCAAAATAAACTTGAGAAACTATTTTTTCTTCACCATTATAAAGTACACAATCGTTTACCTTATGCCCACCTTCTGGTGCAAAAGAGTGGGATACGTCATATAAATTAACACCTAACCGTATACCATCGTCCAAAACGTTGTTCATTTCAGTATGGTCGCACGGTATACATCCTTCTACCTTTATTTCCACGGGGAATCTATCGGTACATGGTATAGACGTGCGTATATTATTCCATACAATTTCATTGTTGTTTCTCTTCGCTGTCATTGGTCGTTTCATACAACAATCCCAATATCTCCATTCATTTTTACTGTATCCCGTTTTATCGTCTATAACTGTCTGTTTAGTAATGGACCCTAGATGTTGTCTACATTGCCACGCACCAAACGAATTCAACCAATTAAATGCCACACCGCATTTGGCACATCTTCTGTACTTAGACCATTCAATCCATGCTTTTTGAATTTCTTCTGGAGTGGCGTATAGTTTGGCTTCTGGAAGAGACATTATTTGTTTTATGGGCTCTTATATAGTATAAAGGTAATTCATGCATTTGTATAATGTCCGAGTATCCTTATTTGACAATTAACAGTGAGCCACAACTTGAATGGGTAATGGGTTTCAACGGTGAGACTAAAAGTGTTCAAGTTACTAGAATATTAAATAAAAAAACAATAGGAACCTTATCGAATGAAACAGTTAATAAATTTATACGTTACAGTCGTAATTTTTATGCCATATGGACGAATTACGCGAATACATACGAATATGGACCTGATGGATTAACAAAAATTAAATTAAAGACTATTGTTCCACCTACGTATTCAAACGGGTGGTATATTGGATACACTAAAAATCAACCATCTAATCATATTACATTTGTAAATAGACTTTACCCAGAGTTGTGTATAGGAGTAAATTTTACAGGGAAAGATATAAAAAGTTTACATAGAATGCCATGGACCAATCATCTTATTGTGAACACTGAAAAAGGTGCCTATAGATTTTTAATTGATATGGATAAAGAAAGCAGCGACGGCGTATCGAATCCCGAATTATTAGAAAGAACAAAACTAGCCGCATCATTTGATTTATTCGCAATGGATAGTGAAGGAGCAGTGATAGCATTGAACCATGTAGATGGTAAGACGTCTATCATATGGACATCTTCGTGGAAAACGCATCATACATTACGAAGTCCTAAACTAATACAAATGAAAGTAAACAAAAAGCATATGGTCGGAATTAATCAAAACAAACATATATATTTATGGGATTTGATAAGTGGAGATGTTGAAACAGTTGTAAACAGTCAGTGGCATAGTCCAGAATATCTATTTTTCTGTGACACGCACAATGACGATGACATAGTGACTATAGACCCCACCAATCGCGTCCTTGCCGTGTGGACATTGGGTAAAGATACAGAAGACCATGTAACGTGGCCTACGTATCGCATATCACCCAGCGTTAGATTATTGGCTACTGTGGCAGTTCAATTTTCAATCAGTGCCGCTTGTTATTGGAACAATAAAATAATATTAAATGCCGATGGATTTATCATCAAAATTGACACCAATTTATGTGGCGATATATTCACATGGCCTGAAAAAATAATCACATGGATAGACAATCCAATGGATGAGATATATCTTGAACCATTAATGGATAAAGATGACTCGTTATGGCCCGTTGTAAAGAGAAATCTAATCAATAATATGTATATAATTGTAAACAATATAATAGAGCATGTTTCAGCCGGTGAAAAATCACACCCATGGTGCTTTCAAAGGATATTAAAGGATGGACAAATAAAAGAGTCTTTCTATAAAACTTTCATTGGCGTTATAAAAACCTTGTACCAGGAAAATTTATTCGATGATACGCAAGCCAGTTTAAACATGGGAATTTATATCAGAACAATGAATATAGAAATAGAATCGCTATACGAAGAGTTGGCAAACCCCATTACAAAAAGTGACTTTATATTTTGGACTTACATTGTGAAATCGTTGAATTTGAAAAACGAGGCAGCCATAGCCGAGAAGGATGGGTTCATTGAAGCCATATGGACGGTTTATGATTTAACAGATGACCCCGAAATTAAACTTTGTGCTAAAAATCTAATGTTTCTTTTACGGTCATATATCAAATGTTGGGGTTTAATATTAAAAGACCGGCGTGTATTCGAATTCGTTACAAATAGAGAGGTCAAACGGTCATGCGTAGAAGGATGGGCTAATGCATGGTTGGATATATTCATACAATATAGAGAGTATTCTATGTATAATGAAAATATACAACAATGTTGGAAAGAGTTAGTCTCATATTTGTTGCATAGAGATATATTAAGAAGTTTTATTTATCCTAACGTCAACGATGGTAAATGGATTCTAAAACCAATAGACGAAATAAATAAAACGGATTGGGTTTTGATTGATGAATTAGTAAGAATATTTGATAATAAGATACCAGCAGGGACAGAAGACAAATCCATTTTGACATGGATGAAAAATAAATCAGGTAGAAAACATTCGATAGAACGTGCCCTGGCTCTATTAGATACAGATTTGTGGACTACTAATTCAGATTGGCGCGAAAATATTTGCCAGTTAGTAAATTTAGAAAAAGGGTGGGAAGTTCATGTTGTCGGTAGTAATACAAAAGGGATTGTATACAAATGGCCTACTATATGCTGTTCAAGAACCAATAAATTTATTGAACTTGATTCAGAAACTACGGTAAGATATAGAATACCAAAAATGAAATATAATATACCTGTTAAACTGTTAATAGATACAGAGTATTATATTAAATCGTTGATATTGTCGGAAAAACTCCCAGAAATACCAGATTCGTATAAATCTGTGCTTTTTGACAGTTTACGACCCATGCCGATACAGACACTTCAATCGATTGACATCATGGTAGAAGTAACATGTATGGTAGCCGACAGAGGAGATGGTTTATGGCTAGGGACACATAGTGGTATCGTTTGTTTCATTTTATTATCAGAATTAGCATGTAAACATGACGATAGGCATGTAGTTGAAATAATAAGTGGACACGTTGGTCCCATAAATTCCATTGATTGTAAACGTGGCAAAATAGTGTCAGCAGATGACTCCGGATGTATTAAGATTTGGGATTGTGTAACGCATATTTGTCAAGTTACTGTACAGATGGACCTACTATCCGTTAAAGCTGTTAGATTTGTAGACAATAGCAGTATATGGATATTATCTTCGAATGGTGAGCTTTGGTCTTATAATTTTTTAACCTGTGCCGAACCTGAGATTATCACCAGTTTAAAAAATAATGAATCGATATTGAATCATTATTCCATGGATATTATGGATAATTATTGTATAGCAGTTTCAAAACGGTTAACCCATTGGTTTTGTGATTATCCATATACATTGAATAAAATTGATAGATGTGAAGACCGCATATCAGTGGTTAAAAATTTAACAACATCCGAGTATATTTATGGTACAATGAGTGGTAAAGTTGTATTGGGAAGCGTAGACGATACCATTCCACACAATGAAACAATATGGCAGGCAGAAAGGGATTCTATCACAGCGTTGAATGTGATACAGGACGGAGCCAATTGGGTAGTTATTATAGGTTGTGAAAGTGGGAAACTATTGTTTAAATATATAGATGAACCAGACAGACCCATCATTTTTGAATGGAGAGCTTCAAATAGTATTACTTCCATAGTATATCACGAACCGCGTATTATAATAGCATGTAGTGACTATTCTATGTATACTTTAATATATAGAACTAAACAAATACAACATGCCAGTGAATGTTTGGTAAAATTATCGAAGCAAAAAGATTGGCAAAGGTTTATTAGACGTAGACCAGAAGCCGTACAGAGGATTATTATTCACGGCGTCCAAAACTCATTCTGTTTACATGGATTCTCCGATGTTATTTCTTTATGTATAGATGACTTCAATGGCCGAGCTAGATGGTGTACAAAAACGGTTAAAAACATATTGATGATTGGAAGTCATTTTAAACCAAAATTATTCGAACCACTGATTGATAAATTATTCTGTTTCTCTGGTAAAAAATTCACGTGTACGTTATGTTTGGGTTCCAGTTCGTCGCCTAAACGGTTTCCAGTTTCTTTACTATCAACATGTTTACATCGTTTTCATACGAAATGTATAGAAAAGCATGTGGAAAAAAGCCGCGAATGGCATGATGAATGCCAACAAAATTGGGCATTACAGGTAAAGTTAGCATGTCCGACATGTAGAGAACCTTTTAACCGTAGCCATATAATGACCGACACATTTACAGCCGAAATATGTAAATATGAATCGTCATCATCGGATGAGGAAACTTAGGTATATAATATAAAAATAAATAATAAATGGAAGAGAGTGTAGAAATTAATGACTGTTATATATGTACAGACCCTACCAATGACCATTCCCCATGCCAATGTAAAATACCTGTACATATGCCCTGTTTACTTGAATGGATAGAGAAAAATGATAATAACAGGCTCGTTTGTTCCGTTTGTAATATGCCATTTAAAGGTATTGAATTACCGGAAAAAAAAACTGTTGTTACCTGCACTGTTAACACTAGTAGACTATATAATGCTAGAAGTGCCGAAACCCAATGCTTATTAATTATATATTTTATTCTAAGAATATTATATTACCTATCAATGGGATACCTAGGTAAATATATAATAGCAATTAGCTTAGAACCCGGGTTAATACATGACCCAGATTATTGGTCGCCGTTTGATTTCGTATTTTTCTTATGTGCAACATGTGGATGCCTTGTAACTTTATTCATTTTTAACTTAAGATTGAAGTTAAAGAAGTATTTAAGCCGTGGCCAGACCAATTACTATGAAGAATTTACTGATTCTGATTCTGATAACGATGGTATCAATGATTCTGTCGTGTGAATATTCTATGAAAGACGCATGGAAATGTGCGAACAACGGTGAAAGGCATCATCGAGGCTGTCTTACTGCCTCCGACATACACAGTGCCGTGAAAAAACGTACCTCTATATTTGAAAGACCGTTGATATTACATAAAGAAGGTCCCAGATTTAAAAAGCTTTTTAAAGATTGTGATACCAATGGTGACGGGTGTATACATCCAGCCGAGGCTGAAATAGCTCCCAAATGCAAGAGAGACTGTGAATGGAAACAAATATGGATTGAAACTTTCTGTACATAAACTATAAACATATATTAAATATTATTAATGAAATACAAATTATTGGTGGCTTTGTCTATCCAACGTACCATTTACAATATATTAATACACAGAGCAGGTGTTGAACATTATTCAGCACCGTTTGTATTTCTCATGATAGATTCCATACATTTTTTCGTTGCTGTGGTTATGGTTTCAATTACTGGTTGGACAACGCAAAATACCGACTGGAGACCTATGATATTACCAGCAATATTAGCATGGATAAAAAATAATGTACTTTTTTGGGGGATGTTATATTTAGACCCATCGTTACATCAATTAGTCTATCAAATTAACATTATATTTGCCTCGTTAATAACGCCTATAAAATTATCCATACGCCAACGTTTGTCTATATTCTTTTTGTTTATTGGTATATGCATAATATTATACCACCGAGAAGACGCACTATACCTACCACAACATCAGCATGTAGCGGGAATAACACTTACCATAATAGGTGCTGCTACATCCGCGGCAAGTAATCAAGCTTTTGAAGATATTGTTAAACATGAAATAGGCAATACATGGGTAAGACAACTTCAACTATCTGGGTTAGGTGTATTAGGTGCTATACTATCATGCTTACAGGAAAGAGAATATATTATATCATCCGAACCCATTTCTAACCCCATGATGATGTTGGTATTGATTAAATGTCTAGGTGATATAATTATACCATTCGTGTTGAAGTATGCCTCCAACGTTGTGAAGGGGTTTTCAGACACGCTGGCAGTGTTGTTATCTATCATATTAACACAGGTGTTATATCACTGGAAACCGCATGTAGAGTTTTATATAGGTTCAGCTTTTATATTCATAGCAGCGTTCATGTTCAATCATGAAATAGAACAAATAAAAAGTAAAGTATTAACTGTTTAAAGATACATCAATTTCTCTTTTAAATTACTCTCTCTTTGTTTCAATTTCATCATCATCTGTTGGACATCTTCCCTTTCTTCTGCCAACCTGTACAAGTCAGACCTCCATTTTTTTGCCAATTTACTAGTATTGGGTACCTTCATTGTATTCATAGCATATGGATTTAAATGGCCATGCATTTTCTTATGCGTTTTCAACGTACATATCCAATGCCATTCGGCTTCTTCGCCCAGGACTTTCAATTCCTCTTCGTCTTTAGCAGTGATATATCCAACTTCACACACTTGAATATTCTCAAATGCCGGGTTTTCACGAAGTGCGACATCAAATGGTGTCTGGCCGTTTCTGTGGGCATTTGCACGGACTGCTAGGTCTTGTATGGTTTTACCAGCATAGACCCAATGTCTGACATCCACATGCGTCTGACTTAACAAATCAAATGTTCTGGTTACTGTGTAATATGCATATATTACAATAGAATGTTTGTCCGTCTTACGGGTCTGTTGTGTAGGTGACACGCTCCCACCAAATTTTCGCTTTTTAGGCGTTGGACTGATATCTTTTCTCATTTGCTGTCGCTGTTTTATTTCATTTAGCCAATCGCTTCCAGGGTTAGTAGTGAGAGGACTGGTAGCTGATGGAGTTCCTACGGCATTAGTCGTCAACTCAGCTTGTATTTCAACGGCGGACCTCTGTGGCGGTGCCTTGCGTTTTGTGGTCATTCTTTTAGCATGGAGACTCACCGCCATGACACGGGCTCTTTTTGTTATATCTCCAGCTTTTAATCTGGGAACTGGTGTTACCGGTCTCCACCATAGTCCCCAATCGGTAGTGTCGGTATGGTCAAATTTGATTATACCTATTCTGTTGCACAATGACCGTAGACCATCCCCTTTCTGATGCATACCAGCAGAAAGGCATGTTCGTAACGTCTTCATTGAATACTCGTTGTAGTTAATACAATCCGGTGGGATGTAACCTTTCTCATCCTGTTTTTGTTCGAGATTAATATATATCTTAGATACTAAATCCGTTGGGGACAATATGGTTGGTTTTTTAGCGACATAAACGAATGCACCGCTACGCTGTAAACAGTCATCTGGGAAATCCCAGCCACATGCAACAGCTACCGAAACGTCCCATCGCCTAGTGATAGGTTTGGATATGATTCCGTATTCGTCAGGTTCTACTTCTTCGGTTCTGAAAATTTTTAACTTTTTTGCGCTGTCACGTATGTATCCAGTCGCAAAGAAGGAACCAGGTCGTGAATATTTTATACCGTCTGCCCGGCATCTGAACAGTAAGAGTATTTTGTCCCGTGCTCTAAACTCTTCGCTGGTTTCATAGTCCCGATTAAAATAGTCTCTACGCCAGTTGTAGTAATCAGTTTTTTCAAGACGGTTTTTGTCCAGGTGTGTTAAGTAGTCTGCCTGTTCACCATCACTATCGTCGGAGGAATCTGGTGGTGGAAATAACTCAGGCGGATAGGTAACTAATTGATTGGAAGTCATATTAGTGCTATTAGTAGTATTTCTGGTAGTGTTGGTTTTTTTAAAATTTCCGTTAGAAGAATAGAAGTCTCGTATATCCATGGATGGTGTTAATCTGATATATTTACATACTATATTATTTAATAAGAATAATCATATCTTATTCTGACATATTCGTTGAACTCGTAAAAAATGTTCCAGAACATACACATATTGAGTGAAATATTTTCAATCGATATTTTTTTTATTTTTTTTATGCAAAACTTTTTTCTGACGTGTGTCCCAAACGAGGTGTCGGTGTTCTTGTAACGAAGTGAAAGGGTAAGTCTGGAAAGTCAACACTTTTTTGGACACACGTTGAAAAAAAGTTTGGGACATGTTTGTACATGCATAGTTGAATCGTTGGATGGTATTTATAAAATATCAACGAACGCGGTAATTTATTTTCAAGTTAAACGGTACATCAAATATGAAAACTATATAAATAGGCAGTAATGTTATAATATATGTTTAAATATTTCACGGGGTGTGGTGTTATTTATATTTTATGGCTGTTAACTACACAGATATCATCGTTAAAATATTTGACAACATGGACCATAATAGTCCAGGGATTATATTTCATGTCCGAATTCCATTGGAACAATAAAGTACCAAATACTATGCAAAATATGGCATGGTCACTATCTATCGTTTTAATGGTCTATTGGCCCGTCAAATATTTTTTTAAATGGGCAGTTATACCAGATGAACTATTACACGATTTGTCTGTACACGGTATCAATATATTATTGGTAATAATTGCATGTTTTTGGAAACCCAGGTTAGAATATAAATATACATGGATACCGATGCTATTTGGTACAGTATATCTAACGTTCGCGGTATTATACACCAAATATAATGGGTCAATATACCCGACCAATTTTTTTGTATTGGATTGGAGAATATGGTATGATTTAGCAGTCGTATTCATAGGAACGCCAGTTATACACACAATAGGGGTATACTTAACAAAGTTAAGGGATAGGTGTAGACGGGAAGAAATGTTACCAACTTCCATTAAAAAAATATGGATTCAACGGTCTTTATTAGAATATCATAAAGCTTAATTATTTATTTATTATTATTATTAATTGAGAGACTTAGACCTATTTAAACCAATCAAGGAACCAATACCGTCCAACTGACTGTTTAAGCGGTTCGTCTTACGCTCCCATCCCCCTGGTAATTTCCCTATTCTGGGCCGCTTTTTAGGGGAGCTTCGGCCCTCACCATCTCTAAACCCACCTAACACTACTACTTCCTCTATACCTCTTTTACCTGTTCGGCTTGCTCTATTTATTCGGACGCGTTTTGCACCAGTCGGTGGCGTGGTCTGAGAACGGGCTCGTTTCACCTTGGCGCGCAATTCTTTCCGGCTAGGAGAACTATGCTTCGGCTTTTCCTCCTGAGTGCCGCCTGGTGTTGCCATCATCATACTTCCGCCAGATACTGTAGATGTTGGTGGTTCCGATTGCTGCTGCTGTAGTTCAGATTGGCGTTTGGTCCATTCATCCAGCTTCGTTCTTAGGTAATTTTTTAGGGAGAGAGGTCGCTCCATTTTCCATATCTCTCCATCATCTCTTACCAATGAATCTAGAAATTGGGTTAAACGGCTACCTAATTTTTTCACTGTTTCAGTATCTAGGCCTTTGTCCTTCCATGTTTTTTTGTTTTCCCCAAGCTTCGTTTTGTATAATGTACTCCATTCTTTTAGTATTTCTCCTTTATTCTCTGTGATATGTTTATCTCTTGATTTTTTCTCATCAGCTTCTCTGATTAATCTTTCAGCAGCTTCTCTTTCTTCTTTCTCAGCAGCTTCTCTGATTAATCTTACCTCCTCCTTCAACCTAGGGTCATTTTCCCAATCCCATGCGATTTGTACAGGAGGGTCTGTCCGTGGCGGGATACCCACCTGTGAAGCTGTCAACACCTGTTCATTCAATCTTAATCTAGTACGATATCTCGATAGAAAATGTTTAGCCTCCGCTACATCTTCCGGTGAATGGTCAATAACTTCATCGTTAGATTCATTGACTATGGCTTCCATAATAGGTACTTTTTCATTAATAGCCGTTATTTTTTTCCGTGCTGTCAATATTGCGTTTTTATTTTTGCGTGCATGGTTGCTCTTCCATCGGGGCAGTGCAGCGTAGAAATTACCTTCATGATGCTCCTGTTCAATAACTTGACTACTATAATGGCGTTCCATTGGTGTGGTCTTGGCTGCTTGTTCCCGGTCTTCCCAGTCAATAACAGCCAGTGTATCACCCATTATTGGTGTCTGGTGTGTTGTTCTAGTTACCAAACTTACAAGATTTTTTACTTTATCTTCCTCTTTTATTTCAAGTTGATAACGTAATTCTTCTTCCTCTTTTTCGTATAATTTATACACACCATAATATATCTTTAATAGAACATATGGTTGGCACCACCAATTATCAGTCTGTAGGTCTGAGTCTATGTAGAAATACTGTGCATCAGTATATGATGTAGTATTTGTTTTGAAATCGTACAAAAACGTTACGGGTTCTTTACTACCGCGTTGTAATTTAACATGTTCTAGATAATTATCAATGAAATCCTCAATGTCCTGATATTTATCATCGCCAATTGCATCATAAACTCCGTCTAAAAAATTTCTCCATTGCCTGAAACTAGTGCCTATCGTGGATTCTTGTCCTTCTTCTTCAATATCTTCATCGACTGAAAGATGTCCCAACAGGTCTGGTTCCAAATCTTCTTCGTCTACGAAAAGATTTAATATGTGTCTAGAATCAAGTTTGTCATCAAAATAAGGTAATGTGTAGTTCCTATCTTTTTCGTCTTGTGTCTCCGCTGAAACTTTTGGAGCTTTTGTTATTGTTATTGAATATTCACTTGCCATGCTTCGTTTTTGATTATGCCGGGAGTTATATACACTATAAAACCAAAATATTTTCAGGTAAGATGTCGAACTATGCATATAAAGTGAAAAGTTGGAAAAATTTCATATCTGACTATGAGAGGGATGTTTTTGAAGGAATAAGCAGGGGAAACGATTTCGTATTCAATATAATATTCTATAGATGTTTGCGGAGTATACCCATGGCAATGGCACTTAGACATGCTGCCCCCGCTTTTTGTAGAGGCTACATTAACATGCTTTTCCGATATTTTTTATCAATAAATAAAAGGGGTGATGAGGACGAAAACGATATTGACTTGTATAATATACGTATGGGAAAAAATGTATCCTATTACTCTATTGATTTTGATTCTAACACAAAAGAAATGACGTTCGCGAAATTGTTTTATGAAAAGGCATGTAAAGGTGCTGACAAACAGACGGAAATGAAAAAAGGAGGTGCGGGGAAAATTGGTAAGAATAAATTATCAGCAGCTAACCTTGGCGCAGAGGTGAGCCCTCCGGACGATGGGACTAATTCCTGTGAACCAAAATCTATGAAAAATAAGAAAGATTTTATAGCATATATATGTTGCTGTGTTGAAATATTAAACCACGGG
>Ga0315320_10000217_pt1 | contig 46035 bp, 44 predicted proteins | sample M140m21515metaG_FD_203458 | JGI IMG/M metagenome (GOLD analysis project Ga0315320, IMG submission 203458) | Ammonia-oxidizing marine archaeal communities from Monterey Bay, California, United States - M1 40m 21515 | ecosystem: Environmental > Aquatic > Marine > Coastal | place: USA: California... | reverse complement strand
TTTAGCTTTAGTAAATGCATACGGAGATAAGTTTTTATCATCACCTTTATTTCCAATGCTTGCTGATGTTGCTGAATATATTAGTTTAATTTTATGTAAAAGACAAAAATTAAATACTTCGTTTGATCCAATCGTGTTAGATTCAATACAGCTATTCATCTTTAAAAAACTTTGATATATTCTAGAAAATTCTCCAAAGTGAAAAAGAGAATGAATATTTTTTTTATATAAATTTAAAGTTTTAGAAATGTTTTTTGTATCTGATTTTATATATTTTATTCTTTTATCTTTAAATTCATTTTTTTTGTTACCTGTAGAATAGTTATCTAAACTTATTATGTTAAAGTTAGTTTTATTTATAAGATATTTAATTAAGTTTGAGCCAATAAAACCTGCTCCTCCAGTTATTACTATATAATTTTTTCTCATTTACTAGACTTAGACAAGTATGATTTTAAAGTTAATTTAAATCCTTCATTTAAATTAACTTTAGGTTTCCAGCCATAACTTAAGGCTATTGAATTATCTATAATTTTTCTTTGTGTTCCATCTGGTTTAGATTTATCTAAAATAATTTTACATTTAAAATTAATTTTTTTTAAAATAAATCTTGCATATTCAAATATACTTTTGTCATGACCAGTTCCAATATTGATTAATGAGTCTTTTGTTTTTTTATTTAAAAAATAAATACAAGCATCAGCTAAATCATCAACATACATTAATTCTCTTTTGGGTCTTCCTGATCCCCACAATATTAATTCATTTTTTTTATTTTTTTTTGCTGCTAAAGCTTTAACAATTAAAGCTGGAAAAAAATGCGATGTTTTAAGATCATAATTATCATTTGGACCATACAAATTACATGGCATTAAGCATTTATAGTTTGTCTTGTATTGGAAATTATAACTTTCACACATTTTAATACCAGCAATTTTCGCAATTGCATATGGCTCATTTGTTTTTTCTAGTTCTCCAGTTAATAAATATTTTTCTTTAATTGGCTGTTTAGAGTATTTTGGATAAATGCAGCTAGAGCCTAAAAAAATTAACGATTTTATTTTGTTCATATAACAGGCATGAATAATATTATTTTGAATTGCCAAATTATCATAAATAAAATCAGCTTTATATTTGTTGTTTGCAAAAATACCACCTACATAACCTGCAGCATTAATAACTGCATCAATTTTTTTTTTTTGAAAAAAATTAAATACTTGCTTTTGATTTCTTAAATCTAGCTTGTCTTTTGTAACTGTTATTATATTTTTATAACCTCGTTCAGTTAATTTTCTAACTACAGCTGAACCAACTAAACCCTTATGTCCAGTTACGAATATTTTACTTTTATTTTTTACCATTAAGGCTTTTAATCTCTTGAGTGACCATTTCTTTTGCTAGTGATTGAATATTATAATCTGGTTTCCATTTCAATTCTGTTCTAGCTTTTTTTGAGTCACCAAGTAAGGATTCTACCTCAGTTGGTCTAAAATACTTTTTGTCTATAGATATAATAATTTTATCATTTAAATATGCTTTTTCATCCATTCCTTTACCTTTCCAAGTAATTTTAATTTTTAAAATTTTACATATTAGATTTACAAAATATTTAACACTGTATTGCTTACCTGAGGAAATAACATAGTCCTTAGGTTTTTTTTGTTGAAGCATTTTCCACATAGCTAATACATAGTCCTTAGCATGTCCCCAGTCTCTTTTTGAATATAAGTTTCCAAGATAAAGTTTTCCGGTTCCAGAAAGTGAAATCTTACATAATGCAGATACAATTTTTTTAGTGACAAAAGTTTCACCTCTTATAGGGCTCTCGTGATTAAATAAAATTCCATTACAGGCAAAAATATTATACGCCTCTCTATAATTTACTGTTATCCAGTGAGCATATAATTTTGCAGCAGCATATGGACTTCTTGGGTAAAAATTTGTTTTTTCATTTTGAGGCGGTTTTGAAGCACCAAACATTTCCGAAGTTCCAGCTTGATAAAATTTTACTCTATCTTTAATTTTAAGAGTTAATATAGAATCCAGGATTCTTAATGTTCCTAATGCATCAACGTTTGCAGTATACTCAGGAACTTCAAATGACACTCCCACATGTGATTGAGCTCCTAGATTATAAATTTCATTAGGATTAATTTTTTTTATTATCTTTAGAACAGATAAAGAATCTGTAAGATCACCATAATGTAAATAAAAATTTGTTTTATTATGTAAATCGTTATAAATATCATCAATTCTATCAGTGTTGAAAGATGAACTTCTTCTTTTTACACCATGAACAATGTATTTTTTTTTTAATAATAACTTTGCAAGATAAGCTCCATCTTGTCCTGTAATTCCAAAAATTAAAGCAATTTTTTTCATAAATTAAATTTTATATATTATAATAATCTTATTTTTAAACAAAAAACCTGTATTTGAATAGAACCAATAGCGCTTTCATTCCATCCATAAAATTAATTTTTTTGCCCTCTTCATAACTTCTTCCAAAGTATTTAATTGGTATTTCTTTAATCTTAATATTTTTTAGTCCAATTTTTGTTGTAATTCCAGGGCAAAAACTAAAATCTTTTTCCTTAAGTTTAATTTTCAAAAAAACACTACATTAAAACATCATAATTAATTTATCTAATTTAAGATAAAGTTTACAATTTTCTTTGGGTTTTTAGAGTAGCTATTAACTCTAGTTAATTTATTTGTCTTGGAAAAAATTTCAATACTCTCTAATATTTTAGAGGGTTTTTCACTATTACGAAAGGTTATTCCGTATTTGTTTAGTCTTATAAATTTATCAATATCAGTATTATTTGGTCCAATATAGACAATTGGTTTCTTTGTTTTTATTATGCCAAAAATTTTGGAAGGATAAACAATCCCAGCCCAATTGTCCTCAAGTGTTACTAGGTGACAAAATGCAGAATTTAAAAGATAAGAAGTTTCTCTTTTTGAAAAATAACTTGTAATAAGTACATTCTTGTTAAATCTTAAATAACTTAATAATTTTTGTTTCTTTTTACCAATACAGGCAAATATAAAATAAAATTCTTTATTCTTTTTTTCACTAAAATTAATCAATTCAATTAAAGTATCAACGCTATGTGCTGCACCAATATTTCCAGCATAAAGAACTATTTTTTTTTTTGTTAGATTATACTTTATCAAAAATTTTTTTATATTTTTTTTTTTTACCTTAATGTCTCTTAAATCCCATGGATGAATTATTTTAGTAATAATTTTTTTAGTATTAAGATATTGTTTAAGAATTTTATTTTGAGATTCACTTAAATTTATCATTTTATCAACATACTTTAGACTATAGTTTTTTATTGATCTTAATAATTTGAAAACAAATCTATTTTGAAATGGAAATATCTTGGAGGCATATAATGCTTCAGGGTAAAGATCCATGGTCCAATATATAATTTCATTTTTTTTTTTAAAAAATTTAATTAATGGTGATATTAAAATTAAAAATGGCGGGTCAGTTAATATCAGAAATTTTTGATAATTATTTCTATGAACATGAAATAATACTGATATAAAAAACAATATGTAATTTATAAAACTAAAGTTAGTAAATGAAGGTGATCTAATTTCATACTTTTTTATGACTTTTTTGGTATCTATATTTTTATATTTATTTCCTGAAGAGAAAACTTTAAATTTGATATTTTTATTTTTAAGCTGTTCACAAATATCATTAACCATTCTTCCAGTGGGAACTCGCTCATCCCCAAAAAAATAATTTATAATTAGAATTTTAGTCAAATATTATCTAGAACTCCACCCGTGTATAATTTGATCAATTATTTCATTTAAGGGTACGGTTATTTTCCATTTTGGATAATCTTTTTTTATTTTAGATAAATTACTATAATAGCACATATGGTCACCAACTCTATTTTGGATATTGTGTTTGTATCTAAATTTAATTTTAGTTTTATTTTCTATTAACTCCATAACCTCTAAAATTGAGCAAGAATTCTCATACCCACCACCTAAATTATAAACTTGTGCTTTTTTAGGGTTTTCAAGAAAAATCTCTATGAACTTACATACATCTAAACTATGTATATTGTCTCGAACTTGCTTTCCTTTATATCCAAAAATACTATAAGGAATTTTTTTCAAATTAGCTTTTATTATATAGCTCAAAAACCCATGGAGCTCGACGCCAGAATGAGATGGACCAGTTAAACACCCTCCTCTTAAACAACAACTATTTATATCAAAATAATTACCATATTCTTGAACATACATATCTGCTGATAATTTACTAGCTCCAAAAAATGAGTGTGTGCAGTGATCGATTGATAATTTTTCATCTATACCTTTTTTAAAATTATCACCTTTAAAATCCCATCTTTTAGAAAGTTCTTTTATAGGTAGTTTATTTGGATTATCACCATAAACTTTATTTGTAGATAAAAAAACAATCGGTGATTTAGGAACAATTTTATGAATACAATGCAGTATATTGAGCGTTCCAACACTATTAACTTCAAAATCCTCGAAAACCATTTTACTAGCAAGATCATGACTTGGTTGGGCCGCACAATGCACAATTGCATCTGGTTTATATTTTTTAAAAATTTTAAATATATTTTCTTTATCTCTTATATCCACATTATAATGGGTATAGTTTAGTAATCTTTCTTTAAGAAATTTAATTTTCCAACTAACACTTCCACTAGATCCAAAAAAAGACTTTCTTTGATTGTTGTCTATTCCAATGATTTTATATTTTAGGGAATCAAAATAATTACAAACTTCTGATCCAATTAAACCTCCAGAACCTGTTACTAAAACTTTCATATATTTAATTTATATTAAGATTCTTAATTGATAAAATAAAATTACAAATTACTAATATGTCAATATCTGTTCTTTTGAAAAAATCAATTGCATTTTTTGAGTTTTCAACTACAACCAATCCTCATTAAAACTAGCATCTAGTAAATTCAATTATTTCAAGTTTTCTTGAATTCATTTATTAAATCGAAATATAGTATTTATATCTCTGCTAACTAATTTAAGTTTTGTGATTTTATCAATATTCGTTGCTGCAAGAAAAGAGTTTTGAGATTTTTTTAATTTAACTGCGCGCTTCAAAACGGGCCTAATAGTTATTGTAAAAAAATTTTAAACTACCTTTTTACAATTGAAGATGCTGAGGTCAGAAAGATTCTCATTTTTTATTTTTAAATTTATAATTTTTTTTATATTTTTATTTTTTGAGCTAAATGTTTTTTAAAAGTTATTTTAATATTTTATAAAACGGTAATAATAATTATTTTATCTTATTTTTTTTGAGTAATATAAATAAAATCCAACTATATAAAATAATATTGTTGCATTGAAAGTACTAAAAAAAGATCCAGATGGTTTTAACGGAAATAAGATTGCTAAAAGCAATGATCCCAAGACTATAATTACAAAATTTTGATTATCTTTCTTATTTTTTATTTTTAAAATTTGATAGATTATTATAAAAATAAAACCTAGATAAAATAAACCTCCTACAATTCCATTTTCACTTAAAAATTCTAAAAGATAATTGTGAGGATTTGTGGCACATGCTCTATACGTCCTATTCTCTTTTATTGAATTTTTTTCTATTTTAGTTTTATTACAAACTATACGAAAACTTTTAGGACCATGGCCAAATATAGGTTTCTCAAAAAATAATTCAATTGCTGCCTCGTAATGATGTCCCCAATGGCTATTTTTTACTTGATTAAAAAATTTTGAGAAATTTAAATAATTTATAGACTGAATAGGCTTTACAAATCTTTTATCAACCTCATTTGAAAACTTTCCTAAAAAAAATAATAATAAAGTAAATAATAATATAGATAAAAAAATCTTTATTAGTTTTTTTTGAAAAAAAAGTGAAATTAATATAGTTAATATAAATATTAACACTGCATTTCTTTCACCTGATAAAATTATTGTTAAAAATAGTCCTAAGAGTAAAATATAATTTTTATTTAATACAAAACTTTTTTTTTTATCTATTGAATTAAATAGCAAAAAGAATAGTAAACCAAGTTGACTTAAAAAACTGCCAGCTATTAATTCATCCTTAAAAACTCCTGAAAACCTTTTGCATTCTTTTCCTAAGACTGTTTGATTGCACATACCCGGTTCAAAACCAAAAATATTTTTATATAAAAAAAATTGATAAATGATATCTGCACTTATAAAGATGATAAGAATAATATTAAAATAAATCAAAAATTTCTTTTGCTCTGTACTTGCTTTCTGTAACACGTAAAAAACTGCTGCTGATAATAATAAATAACGAAAATTCCCCAAAGATTTAAATATTAAAAAGTAGCTCTGCTGATGAAAAAATGAATTAATTAAAACATATGTAAAAAAAATGAATAGATAAAATAAAAGAAAATTATTTAATAAAAAATTATTTTTTCTCCCCTGGTTACTAATGTAAAATAAAAAAATTACACCCAATAATACTGTTGTTAAGTTAAGCGCTGCACTTCTAAAAACAAAGATAAGTGGGTAAAAAATTATTAAACCTAGTAAAAATTTATATATATAATCTTGAGTTTTTTTATTATTGAGCATTATTTTTAACATATATTAGTTTTATTTAAGAGGTAAATTGTTAAAATAGTTATTTTTAATAATAATTAATATTCACTTCTTATGTTAAAAATTAACTAATATTAATAAATTTCAAAAACTGCAATTAATGAATATCTATATATCTATCTCTTTCTTTTCATTTGTTCTAATATTTTTTTATACTTTTTCAAAAATTGTATCCGATATTACATATTTATATAAAAAAAAAGATGATTTTACACCTTTGGTTGGGGGACTTGGTATCTTCATATTTTTTTTTTTAGGTATAATTAATCTTTACATTCTAAATAGTGAATTAATCACAAAAAATATTCATCTATTATTTTTAATTTCTATAATTTTTTTAATAGGAATAATTGACGACATCTTGGATTTAAATTATCTAATTAGGCTTTTGTATATATTTTTAGTATTAATAATTTTTCTAAAATTAGATGATAGGCTTGTTATTTATGAATTATATTTTGAAACTTTTGAAAAAACTTATGTGCTTGGAAAACTTTCAATTTTTATTACAGCATTTTTCATAATTCTTTTCTTAAATAGTATGAATATGGCGGACGGTATCAATGGAAATTCAAGTTTAATTTTCTTATCTTATATTTTTATTTTATTTGAAACTAATATTATTTTAAATGATTTTTTGTTACTAATTTTTGTATCACTGATTATTTTTTTTATTTTTAATATTAAAAATAAAATCTACATTGGAGACTCTGGGATTTATTTTGTATCAACATTTTTAGCTTTATATACTATCTATAGATATAAATATGGTATCAATCTTTTATCTTGTGAAAAAATATTTATGACCTTTATGATCCCCGGCATAGATATGTTTAGATTATTTTGCAAAAGAATATATAATAGGAAGAATCCATTCAAAGGTGACTTAAACCATTTACATCATATTCTGATAAATAAAATCAGTATTAATAAAACACTTTTAACATATGTAGCGTTAATAATATGGCCAAATATGATATATAATTTATTTGAAATTCAGCCTTATTATCTAATTATTATAAATATTATAATTTATTCAATTTTAATTAATTTATTAAAAAGATAGTTTAAAAATTATTTATTTCAATTTTAAATTATGAATTGTTTTAAAAATTTTTTGGTATTGTTTTTTTGTGTTATCTTGATTGAAGTTTTTTAAGGCAAATTTCCTTGATTTACGTGAATATTTTTTTATTTCTGAATTATTTAAATTTTTTATAAACATAATGAGTTTATTAATATCAGATATCCTAAAACTCTTACCTAAGTTTTTTAAAACTTCCGTTGCACCACCATTTTTAAAACTAATTACCAAGTTTCCAGATGACAAAGCCTCTAAAACTGTTAAAGGAAGGTTGTCAATTATTGATGTGCATAGATAAATATCTGATAAAGAAAAAATTTCTGCCGTTCTATTATTTGATAAATATTTGAGATGTTTGTAGTTTTTAAAATAATCCAAGTCTTTATCTGTATTGCCCATTGATAAAAAATAAAAATTATCATTTTTAGATAATTTAGTTAAAATTTTTTTAAAATAATAATAACCCTTTCTTTCGTCATTTATGTCTTGTGCAGAAAAAAGAATTATTTTTTTGTCTAAAGGTAGGTTGTATTTTTTTCTTAAATATAATTTGTTTCTAGGTCTAAAAATCTTAGTATCTATAGGATAGTATTTTGAAAGAAATAATTTTTTTTTTAGATGTGGATATAAATGAATAACCTTATTAAACATCCACTTATTGTGAGCAATAAAAAAAACATTTTTTTTATTGATTAAATGTTTTTTTTTTTTCCAACAAACTCTATCTAAAAAACTTGATATATTATTTTTTTTTTCAAAATAATGTTCTGTGCTGTTGAAAAACCACATGTCATGAAGGCTAATTACAATTTTTTCATTAAACTTATTTATTTCCGTAAGCGATATCATTGACCTATTTATCCAATGCAAATTAATTATATCCGCCTTATAATTTATTATTTTTTTGTATGTAAAAGTATTAAAAATATTTAAAGATTGGTGATATTTTTTTTTATTAAAAATTAAAATTAAAATTTTTTCAATAAACCTAAAAATAAATATTTGGATTTTCTTAAAATTATTATAAATTACGACTGATTTTTTATTACCACTAAAAGCTGTTAAAAAAAAAAAATTTTTTTTTTTTAACGAATTAAAAATAGAATAGGCTGCCATAGAAGCACCCCCTTTAAAATCACTAAAAGAAAGAAAAACTACTTTCACTTTATAAATAAATTAATATTTGATTTATACCAATCACAAATAGTTGAAATGTCATCTGTTAAATTTCTTTCAACTTTCCAATTTAATTTTTTTAATTTACTACAATTAATTTTATAAATTTTATCATTAAATGGGCGATCTTTAATAAATTTTATATTTGATTTAAAATCTTTATTTAAATTCTTAGCTATAATCTTTATTATATCTTTAACTTTGTAACTTTTGTCAGAAGAAATATTATAAATTTCTTTAAATTTTCCATTTTTAATTATTTTAACTACTCCATTACAAAAATCATGAACAGAAAGATAATGTCTGTAATTATCTCCCTTTCCATGAATTGGTATTTTTTTTTTAGTGAGCAAACATAAAATTGTTTTTGAAATTAATTTTTCTGGATATTGTCTCGTACCATATATATTATTCGCTCTAACAGTATTTATATTCATATTATACGATTTTTTATATGCATTAACTATCATATCAGCAGCTGCCTTAGATGCAGAATATGGATTTGTTGGGTTTAAAAATTGCTTTTCTTTAAAAGGTATGCCTGAATTTTCACCATAAACCTCATCCGTGCTTACATGAATAATTCTATTAACTTTTTGTCTTCTGCAAGCTTCTAAAAAACAATGTGTGCCCAATGTATTAGTTTTAGTAAAAACTAAAGAATTACCAAAGGAATTATCTACATGACTTTCCGCTGCTACATTTATTGCTAAATCAACATTTTGTAAATTTTTTTTAAGTACATTAAAATTTAATAAATCATTTTTAATAAATTTTACGTTTTTTTTTGCAACTAAGTTTTTTATATATAATTTTTTTGCTGCGTAAGTAATTTTATCATATAAAATGAAGTTACATTTTCTATAAACATGAAATAATTTTTCAGATAAATGTGATCCTATAAACCCTGCAGAACCTGTAATAAAAATTTTTTTAATCATAACTGTTGTTTATCATTACTTTTAGATCATTAAAGCATGAATTAAGTATTTTTTTTTTAATTTTTATACCCGTAAGATTTTGAAGTTTCTTTATGTTAAATGAATAGCTTCTATCACTGAATTTATTATTTTTTTTAAACACAAGTTTCACCTGTCTCTTCCCTAATATATTTGTTAAAAAATCTTTTACCAATATTGATTTACCAATACCAACGTTAATCATACCAAATACATTTTTTTCAATCAATTTTTCTATGTACAAACATAATAATTCAATTGGAATAAAATCTTTATATAAATTTAAATTATCATCAATTATAATTTGATTTTTTTTTAATCCTTTAATAATTAGGCTCATAAATGATGGTTTTTTCTTTTTTCCATCCTCTACCCCGACTACATTTGATAATCGTAAAACCAACAAATTATTTCTTAACTTTTCTTTACAGAATTTCTCAGAATTTAAACAGTTTTTTGCATAGACATTTATAGGTGCTAATTTAGATTTCTCTGTAATGTTAAATTTAGGAAAATACACTTGTCTCGTGCTTAATAAGATAAATTTTACATTTTTTTTTTTTAATAAATTTGATAATATAAAATTTCTATCGTTTTTTTTTGAATATTTTTTTTCAAAAAAAGATTTAGTATTACTACAATTAATAACCATAGAGCAATCTTCTAATACTTTGTGATTAATATTTTCAAATCTAATATTTTTAACGTTGTATTTTGGACTTAAATGATTACGTAAGTGGGTTTGAATAAAACTTTTATATCCTATTAATATTATTTTTTTTTTAATTTGTTTTGACACCAACTATCCCTGAATAATCAATTTGCTGAAAAAAAATATCTTTTTTATTTAAAAAGTATTCATCTACAGCCTTTTTACATCCCTTCCAATGCCCATAGTCATCTACAATTAAAATGCCACCCTTACTAAGAAGTGGATAAAGTTTTTCTAATTCAATTTTAGTAGATTGATAAAAATCAGTATCCAGCCTTAACAGAGCTATGCTCTCAGGTTTTTTTTTATGTAATGTTTCTTCAACAAGTCCTTTAATATAAACTAATTTATTTTCATTAATCTTAGTTTTTTCTAAATTTTTTTTAACATAATTGAGAGTTGAATAAGCCCAAATATCATTTGCATTCTCTTTTTTTTGTATATTATTTAATTCTAAAATCGCATTTTGATTATCAATATTTTCATCATATATGGAGGGGTTTGCCATGCCTTCAAATGTATCATACATCCATATTTTTTTATTTTTATGAGAATACAGTTTATCTCCCAAGAGAAAGGCCATCATCATTGCTGATCCACCTTTAAAAATGCCACATTCTACAAAATCTCCTTTTATATCATTATTTAGAACATAACTAATTGACTGATATAATGTTAAAAATCTATCTTTGCTTATATTGAGAGACTCATTTTTACAAATTTGATACAAATTTTCAAATTTTGCTAAATCTAAACTTCCAAAAGTTAAAGAGTTTAAATTATGTTTTGTTTTTAACTCAAAATTAAAATGGTTAAATATTTTTTTTATTATTTTTTTTATCATTTTTTAATTAATAAATTATATAAAACTTTTCTTAACCCTGCTTATAAAATTAAATGGGTTATTGATTAATATTTTTATCAGATAAACTAATCTCCAAGGATAAAAATTATACATTCCATTAAAATGATTCTTAAATAATAGTTGATCTGCTGTCTTGTTTTTTTCGATTATTATTGGATGCTTTATTTTAGATAATTTTTTACCATTAATTTTTCTGCTATATTTTTCTAAATCATAACCAGTTGTATTAGTTGCATCAGATTCAAAACCAACATTTTTAACCAAATTTTTATTAGGTATTATGGTTAAACCTTTATTATACCAGACAGATGCTAACCAAACATATGCCCAACTATCTATTTTATAATCTTTAACAAGATCAAATTTTTTTTTCCAATATTTTTTTTCAAAGTTATTAGTAAATAAATTATTCCAATCAAAACTTTTTTGAAAAGTTTTCCAAAAACTCATTTTATTATCATAATTTTTCCATGCTCTTTTCCAAGTTGCCCACCCCCAACAATGTATGTATTTTGAAAAATAATAATCAGCTTCACCAAAATTTTTTTTTTGAAAATTGCTTCCAGAAATTACTTTTATTTTATCTTCGTATTCATATTTTTTTAACAATTTGTCACAATAACTAAAAAAAAAATTAGATGGAAAACAATCATCTTCCAATATTATTAATTTATTTTCTTTTAAAAAAGCCCATGTGATTGCGCTATAAACAGATTTTCTACAGCCTTTATTGGTTTTATTAATTTTAATATATTTTTTACATGGCCATTTTATTTTTTTTATTAATTTCAAAACTTCTTTACACAGAACTTGATCTTTCAAATTATCTTTTCTAGGACCATCTACATTAATATAAATTTTATTCGGCTTTATATGTTTTAATCTTCCAATTAATTTTTTTGTTAACTTTGGTCTATTAAAAAGAAGCAATAATACAGGAGTTTTCATCAATTAATTTATTTAATCATTATATGTAATTAGTTTGATTATTGTAAAATTAATCATAAAATTCAATTTAATTCTAATTTCCATTACTTAACTAATTAAGTTTTATAAATTTCATTAACATATTTTTTCAACATGTAATCTAATTTAAATTTTTCATCTATATTTTTTAGTTTTTTATTATATCTATAGTAGTTATCGTTTATTTCTTTAATTGCTTTTGATAATTCTTTCTCTTCAAATTCATAATATTTATTTACATTCAATAATTTTCCTTGTTTTTTATTTATGATCTCACTCATACTTCCTTGATTATATCCAATAACTGGTATGCCATGATTTATTGCTTCTATAACAGAATTTGGGCATGGTGCTTTCATTTCTAGTGAAATAAAAATATATTTTTTTTTTCTTTTAAGAATTTTCTTAATTTTGTCCCTAGATACTTGTCCAAAAAAATGGAGGTTCTTTTTATCATGAAATTTAGATTTAATTCCTTGTGAAACATAACCATAAATCTCATATCTATAATCCTTTTTTATTTTATTAAACAATTTAACTGCATTAAATGCTCCATCTATGCTTCCTTCAACAGAAATTAATGTTGGTTTTATTGTTTTGTTAAAATTCCTATTTATAAATCTTGGTTGAGTTGCGTTGTAAATAATTACACTCTTTTTTTTAATAAATTTATTATTCCAACTCTTTTGAATAAAAGAACTTTGATAAATCACTTTATCTGAAATCAATTTGAAAAAAATTATAAGAAAATTTTGAATTATTGAAATTAAATAACCACTATGGCCAATTTTGCTATATTTATGAATCCACAATTTTCCATCAACTCTATTAATTATTTTAGAACCCGAAATTTTATTTAGTAAAATTGGTATTATATTTCTTAAACTTGCACCTGTTACAAATATATAATCTATCTTTTGCTTCTTGTTAAAATCTGTAATTAAATATTTTTTTTTTTTTAAATATTTTTGAAAATTATTTAAAAAAGTCCCTGCCCCACCAACTGAATGAATTTTATTAGCAAAACATATTGAAAATCTTGGCATTGATTAGATAATTAAATTATTGATATGAAAAAATAAATATTAAAAATCATACTTTTATTACCTTTTTTGAATATTTTTTATATACATTTCTTGAATCAAAAATAATTTTAGCATTATTATAAATTAATTCATAATTAACGTTATCATGATCTGTGCATATTAAAATACCATCATACTTTTTAATCATTCTTTCATTTAAATTTTTAGATTTCATATTTGTAAAAAAATTTCGATTTTTAGGCAGTGTTTTGATAAATGGATCATGATAATCGACCATTGAACCTTTGTTTTTTAAATCTTCAATCACTTTTAAAGCAGGGGACTCTCGAACATCATCTATATTTTTTTTGTAAGCAATTCCTAAAATTAAAATTTTTGGCTTGATTTTTTTTATTGTATTTAAAATAATTCTGGAAATTCTTTTAGTTGTCAGATAATTAATTTCAAATGACGTTTCAATCAATTTCATTTTAATTCCCTCTTGTTTGGCTTTGTAAGAGAGATACAATGGATCAATTGGAATACAATGACCTCCAATGCCTGGTCCTGGATAAAATGGCATAAATCCAAATGGTTTTGAGCTTGATGCATCAATTACATCATTAAAGTTTACTCTCATTTTTTGAGATAGATATTTAATTTCATTTACTAAGCTAATATTTACCGCACGAAAAACATTTTCAAAAATTTTTGTAAATTCGGCTGTCTCTAAGTTTTTTGTTAAGATGATTTTTTTAAAAAATTTTTTATAAAATTCTTTGCCAATAATTTTACAATTATTACTAAACCCACCCAAGACTTTTGGTATATTTTGTAAAGATATATCTTTTCTGCCAGGATCTTCTCTTTCTGGAGAATAAATTAAATAAAAATTTTTACCTACTTCAAATTTTTTTTTTAAAATTGGATAAATGATCTCTCTTGTAGTTCCTGGGTAAGTTGTACTTTCAAGTGAAATTGTTTGATATGGTTTTAAATAATTCCTTATTGATGATAAAGTTTTGATGATAGAGCTAAGGTCAGGTAACTTTTTATTTTTTAAAGGTGTTGGTAGACATAAAATAATTAAATCGACATTTGAAATATGTTTAAAATTATTTGTAAATAAAATTTTTTTATTTCTATATAAAGAGTTAATATTAATATGTTTTATGTAGCTAATACCTTTTTTTAATTTTTCAATTTTCTTTTTATCAATATCAAGTCCAACTACTTTTATATTTTTGCTAGCAAAACCCTTAAGTAAAGGCAAGCCCACATACCCTAAACCTATGATACCAACTGAAAATTGATTTTTTTTTATTTTTTCTAAAATTTTCTTCACTATAATTTTAATTTAGTTCAAGTTTGAATTAATCAATTGAATATCTTCAGTTATTTGTTCTATGCTTAGACCTCTACTTTCATAGGTAAATACTGTTTCTCCATTAAGTGAACCGGTTTTTGAAAATTTTCTTAAAACTTCTAACTGCCATGAGTCTTTTGTTATTCTGCTGTGCAAATCTCTCAATCCATCATTATTAGATATATGGATTTCAAATATTCTTTCACCAAAATTCTTAATACATTTTTCTATGAAGTCCAATCTGTCAAATTTCAAAATATTTGATGAAATATCAAGATGACCAAGATCAATTAATAAACAAAGATTGGTAGAATTTATTTCTGGTGAATGAAAAAATTTTTCAATTTCTTCGTAAGTACACAAAAATGAGTCATTTGTTCCATCATCATTAGGGAATAAGTTTTCAATACCTAAAAATGTACCATTGTCTAAGTTAAGTTTATTATAAAAATTTATAAAATCTGATTTATAAATTTTAAGTCCTTCTTCAAAGTCTATTCTTGATGAACCTTTAAAATCAAAATAACCTTTTTTATTTATGTCAGCTTCTCTTAAATACCCTGGATGATAAGCATAGATTGATGTTTGTGTTTCTTTGGCTAATTTAATTGCTTTTGAAATTATTTCCTCGCTATCTTTTTTGTCCTTTTTATTTTTAGATAAATAATTTAATACAATAGGATCTTTTGGTGGTGGAAAATAATTATGAAAAGTAAACTGAATTCCTTTTTTTTTATATTCATTTATCAATTTACTAAGATCATCAAATTTTAAATATGGATGAACACCAGTAAGTTCAATATATTTTATTCCAGCACTGATATAGGTCTCTAATACTCTTTCGTATGATTTATCGCCTTTTAAACAAGCTGTTGAAACAAAAATCTTTTTCATTTTATTTTGCTGGCACTCCTTTAAATATTTTATTTTTTTTATAATTTTTATTAAGTAAACCTGAGGCCCCTAAAATTGAATTATGAGGCATTTTTATGTATTCTATGATACATGAATTTGCTCCAACTAAACAATTTTTTCCTACCTTGGAATTTCCACAAACTACTGCTGAAGGTCCTACATAAGAGTTTTCACTTACAATTGAATTATGTTCTATAACTGAGTTTGTATGTAAAACCACATTCTTTCCTATAACAGCTTCAGGCCCAACACTTGAATTTGGGAAAATCACTGATCCCTCATGAATTTTAGCATTAGAAGCAATCACAGATGCCTTATCAATAATTGTAAGAAATTTATAACCTTTTTTTTTAAATGAATTGAAAACTTTAGCTCTTATCTTAATATCTACACCAATAGACATTACTAGCAATATGTCTTTTTTATTATATTTTTTAAATATAAATTCATCTTTTCCAAGATATTGAATATCTAACTTAGTTTTTTTCAAATCTGTGTATCCTAAAGTTTTAAAGTTAGGATAATTTCTTTCTATTAAATTAATTATAGATATAGAATGTGCTCCACCACCAATTAGTATAATTTTTTTAATCATCTTTTTCTTAAATCATTTAATTTAAATTTTTGAAGTTTGTTAATTTTTTTGTTTACTTTTTTTCCAACAACATTGTCTATTAAAATTGGAGAAATTCCTGTCGCAGGCCTCATAATTATAATATCTTTCAAGGATATTTTTTGATTTTTGTTTAATGATTTATTTAAAAAAATACTTTTTTGCATCGTTTTTTTCGTTTTTTTTTCAATTAAAGAAATTACTTTTCTACCTTTTCCTAGAGTTAGATAAGCATTTTTAGAGATTTTAACGTACTCGTCAAACTCTTTAGGTTCAAGTGATGCTTTGTGGTCTGGACCCATTAGATTTTTATTTAATGTAATATGTTTTTCTAATATGTTCGCTCCTAACATCGTGGCAAGACCTCCAGTATACACTTCTTTGCTATGATCAGAAAAACCAATATCTAATTTATAATCTTTTTTCATCTGTCCAATTGCCAAGAGATTTAATGAGTTTAATGGAGCTGGATAAAATGAAATACAATGGAGAATTGATATTTTTTTTTTATATTTTTTTAGATTAATTAATTTAAATATTTTGTTTAACTCACTAGAATTTGTTGCGCCTGTAGATAAGATCAATTTTACTTTTTTTTTTAATAAAAATCTTAAAAAAGGAATATTTGTAATATCTGTAGATGCAACTTTTAATGTTTTTAAGCCTAACTTAATTAATAATAATGCACTTTCTTGATCATAAGGAGTTGAAATAAAATTTATTTTTTTTTTTTTTGAATAATTTATCAATTTTTTTAAATCAATTTTAGAAAGTTCACATTTTTTTAACATTTGGTACTGATTGATCTTATCTTTAATGTTTCTTTTTTGATAAGGCATCAAAGGTTCATCTTTTTTTATTAACTTATCAGTAATAAATGTTTGGAATTTTACTGCATCAGCACCTGCTTTTGCTGCATGATTAATTAATTTTTTTGCAAAAGAAATTTTACCACAATGATTAATGCCTATTTCAGCAATTATAAATGGTTTGGTAATTTTTTTCATAATAATATCTATATATACATCAATTAAAAATTATCTAAAATTTTAAGTATTCTTTTTTCCCAAGTAAAATTTGTTTTATAATTAATATAACTTTGTCTAGCTAAACGCATTCTAAGTTTCGGTGATTTTAATTTTTTGAGTGCCAATATCCATTCATTTAGCTTGTTAGGTCTACATAATAATGAATTTTTATTGTTAATTAACACTTCTTGTAAAACTTTATGATTAGATGAAACTAGGGGTTTTTTAGATGACATATATTCAAAGATTTTTAAGGGCGACATAAAATTTGAAGTTTCAATTTTATTTCCAAGAGTTACTTTGTTCTCATAGGGTGCAATTAGTATGTGGTTTTTTGAGAAAAATTTTTTAATTTGATTATGCTCAATATGACCATAAAAATTTAAATTTTTTATATTGACTGTTTTTTTTCGATAATACTGAACCCTTTCTTTGTCACCTCCAGCTATGTTAAAATTATAATCTTTAAGGTTTTTAGCAAGTTTGATTATAAATGAAATTCCCCTACCTTTATAAAGATGTCCAGAATATCCAACATTTAAAACTTTATTTTTTGGACTGAAACTTTGAAAATTATCCGAAGCATCGTGTGCGATGACATATTGATTGTTTATATTTGCAAAATTTTTTTTATATATTTTTAAAAGACTTTCGGAAATAAAAATTAATTTTATATTTTTTTTTTTAAATATTGTTTTCAGCAAATGGTAAGAGAGCATTGTTTTTTGAATATAAGGATAATGAAGTTCTAAAAAAATTTTTTGATTTGTTAAAAGACTTAATATAAAAGCAAAGTGTACATCTCTAGTAAAATAAGAAGTATTATATTTGGATAAATTTCTTAAACTTACAAAAAATTTTTGAAAAAATAATAAAAATTTATTTTTAAAGAAGTTGTATTTTTTAACTTTATATTTTTTATTTTTTATATTAATTGAGTTTTGTTCGGCTTTTCCACAAATAAGTAAAGTTACATAACGTTTTGAAAAATTTTCACACATTTTTGTTATTTGAATTGAATGTGCTTTAATTGAAGGAATTTTTTGAGCTGTAAAATATATTAATTTTTTTTTCATTTGAGTTAAACTTTTAGTAATACTGTTTCTCTGAATTCTTCTTTACCTAAATCAATACTTATATATTGATCAGAAATAGAATTTCTGGGATGTAGGTCACATTTTTTTTCTCCAGAGATAAAAGAATTACTTGTATAAAAATTTCCAATTTCTGTTTTTAAATTTTTTCTTTCATCATAAGAAAATAAAGATCTATAAGAAATTTGATTTGGATAAGTGTCAATAATAATTTTTTTATCTTTACCTAGAACTGGATGACCGTCTTCCTTCTGGAATAAGGGTAAAAAATTAAACAATTTTGAAAAAACATTATATTTATAAAAACCAATTACATTATTTCTTGGTTTGCAGAATATTAATATCTCATTATCATCCAACCAAAGATAATGTGATGCAATATCTAAATTATTTATTGCCTCATAGTTACCATCTAAATCACTAATAAAAATCTTTGTTTTTCTTTTATTGTTTTCTTCCCAACAATCAAAAAATAAAAATTTTATTCCTGATGGATTAAAAGAAATATGATTAAAATAATGAGGAATTTTTTTATGTGATTTATTCTCTAATTCTGAAATTTCGTTTAGGCCAATAATTAATTTTGGCTCATTATTATCATGATCGTTATTTATATTTTGAATAAATATTCCATCTTCATTTGAATTTTTTTGAAAATTATTATCATGAATATTGGTTTTATGCCCATAGCCAGGTCTAAAGTGTTCTAATCTTTCAAAATTTAAAAATAATTTCTTATCCTCATCTTTATTAATATCAAAAAAACAATTTTTAAAAAAAACAAATTTTTTTGTATCTATTGAATATCTTATTGTTCCAAGACTTTTTTTTTCTTTCGAATAATAATTAAAATAAAAAGAATTTTTAAATTTTTTTGACCATTTAAGTCTTGCACCTAACTGCCATGACCAACATTCAGTATTTGATATTTCAATAAATTCATTTTTTTTTGAATCAATTTTAAAATAACCAATTTTGCATTGATTATCTTTATCTACAACATTACAAAGTAGATATTTATCATCAATACTTATTGGACAAAAATCATAGTACCCTGAAAATACATGCTTCTTGTTTAAGTTAAATATTTGATAATCTAAGTTAGTTCTTATCTTATTAATTATATTAAATTTAATTAAATAATTAAAAAAAAACTTAAAAATTTTCCAAAAAAATAATTTAAATATTTTCATTTAAATCAAAAATTTTATCTGACCATAAAGATTTTGGTTTATGAGTAACAGAAATAATTGTGATATCAGTAAAATTTAAAGATATGTTTTTAAATATTTTATTTTCTAAATCTTCATCTAAAGAATTAGTTGCTTCATCTAAAATTAAAACCTTAGGATTTGAAATCAGTGCTCTTGCTAATCCTATTCTTTGGCGTTGTCCTCCTGATAAATTTAATCCTCCCTCATCAAGTAAATGATTTAATCTCAAATTAAACTTATTTATTAAACTATCTAAACAACAAATATTTATAATTTTTTCAATTTCTGTATTCTCATAATCTTTTCTAAACATTAAAATATTATTTTTTATTGTATCTTTAAAAAGAAATGTTTCTTGAGTCACATAACCAAATATTTGTTTATGATTAAAGTTGGATATATTTTTTTCATCTATAAAAATAGAACCTGAACTTGGATTCAATAAACCCATCATAAGATCTAACATGGTACTTTTGCCATGTCCTGAAGGACTCTTTATTTCTATTTTATCTCTTTTGAGAATTGTAAAATTTAAGTTATTAAATATTTTTTTTTTACCATAATTAAAACTAACATTTTTAAATTCTATTTTATTTTGAAAAGAAATATTTTTATCATTTGGCAATTGATTTGACTTATTTTTTTCAATTTCTTTCTCTTTTTGTAAATTTTCCTTTACATTTATTACAGAAGGCGTGTTACCCAAAAGTAATATGTAGCTGCTAATGCATGATTGCAATGAATTAGCTAACCTGCTTGATATAATTAAAAATGTTCCAAGTAGTGGAATTACAATTTTTAAATCTTTATTTTCTATTTGTGTAAAATATATAAATATAAAAATAAAAATTATTAAAATTAATATTTCCAAAAAAGGTCTTGTAGATTGGCTTATAAATCTAAAGTTCGCATAAATTTTTCCATAATATTCAATATTTTCTTTATAATCATTTAAGATTTTATTCTCTATATTGAAAATACGTATTTGTTTAAAACCTGACAATATGTAGTTCACTTTGTTGGCAAAATAATTATCGAGTCTTCTTCTTTCTGTTCCAACATTAATGGAATAGTTTGAAATATATTTACCAAAAATTATCAAAATAACTGAAAAGAAAATAATTGTAAAAATTGTAAGTTCCTTTGAAATAAACAATAAAATCACAACCGTAAAAGTTAATGTTATTGAAGAGGAAAATATTTGGACCAATGATTTAATTGCACTTTGTGATTTTCTGGTTTCTAGTAAAATAGAATTTGTTTTTTCTGCATGATTTTTAATATTGGTTGTATTGTTTTCATGAAAAAGTATATTTTGAACTATTCCTGTTGTCCAACTAACCCTGATATTTTCAATAAAATTATGAAAAAGTTTTAAATAGATAAAATTAATTGATATCTTAAAAAAAAGAAATAATGCTACAATAATTAACAAATTCACTACATTAAAATTAATCCCTAAGAATGAATAAATATTTTTTACATAATTAGAATAATTAGATAAAGAACTAGAATTAACCAAGCTTTCAAAAATTGGCAATAATAAACTAAGATTAATTATTTCTAAAAAAGGAACGACTGTAGAAAAAAAAATTAATATTATGAATTTATTATTTTTATCTTTAATAATAACTCTACAGTTTTTTATAGCATTAAAAAGTTTCATCAAAATTATTTTTTATAATACCACCTATACCATTCGATAAATTTTTTTATTCCATATTCGATTCCGATATTTGGTTTAAATTTTGAATATTTAAAAAATTTTTGATTACTAGCATGAGTTGATTTCACGTCTCCAGTTTGAAGTTTTAGATATTTTTTTTTAGATTGAATTTTAAGATTTTTTTCTATTTGCTTGATATATTCTCTTAAACTATTTGATTTACCTTTTCCTATATTAAAAATTTCATGATTGTTTTTTATTTTCAAACTTAAGGCAATTACTGTAGCTTTAGATACATCATCTATGTATGTAAAATCTCTAAAATGATTTCCATAATTAAAAACTTCTATAGGTTTTTTACTTAGTATATTTTTTGTAAATTTAAATAATGCCATATCTGGCCTTCCCCAGGGTCCATAAACTGTAAAGTATCTTAAGCCAATAGCTTTAAAATTATAAATTTTTGAGTAAGCCTTTGCCATCAATTCATTAGAACTTTTAGTTACGGCATAAAATTGAATTGGATTATTTGCTGGTAAGTTTTCGTTAAGTGGTGAAGCACTTGTATCCCCATAAACACTACTAGTGCTAGCATATACCAATTTTTTTATCTTAAACTTTTTTATACACTCTAAAATATTGAAAAAACCTAATAAATTTGTTTTGAAATAAACCTCTGGTTTCTTTATGGAGTATCTCACTCCTGCTTGAGCAGCTAAATTTATAACTTTATCAATTTTATAAGTAGAAAAAATTTGTAAAAGTTTTTTATAATTAGAAATATCTTGTTTTTTAAAAATAACATTTTTATCTATTCTTCTTAACTCTTTTATTCTTTTTTTTTTCAATTTCTGATCGTAATATTTATTTAAATTATCAACCAAAATTAATTTTTTTTTCTTAGCTAATAAATTCTTAGCAACATGAAAGCCTATGAAACCGGCTGCTCCAGTTATCAAAATATATCTATCTTTTTTCAATTTTTACCACGTATCTGTTTATTTGATTAAAATTTATTTTTTTTGATTGAGATATATCAAGTGTCTCAAAAATTTCTTTTATATCTTTTTTTGAAATATTATTTACTTTATGATTGACGTAACTACTAATTTCTCTATTTTTTTGAGATAAAAAACTTAAAGTTTTTTTAATGATATTTTTATAACCTAAATTATTAGATTTTTTCAAACTTGATTTAAATTGTTTAACTTTTACGTTTTTCAAAAACTTACTTAAAGTGATAAATGAATTATTTTTGTTTGATATATTTTTTATATAATAATTGTATTTATTAATATTTTGCTTAGTTTTTGTTTTCTTTTTTAAATATTGTTCAATTTTACCTAGAACTGTAACCTTAGAATAAGAAACGTCATTAAATATGAACGATAAATTTTTATGAACATTTAAGTCTTTATTGCTTATCAAGCAAAATGTTTTTCTATCAATAACTAATGACTCTGCGGCTGTTGTACAATAGCTATGGACTACAAATAAAGAAGATAATATCCATGGCTGTATGCTAAATCTGTAATCTACGAAAATATTCTTATACTTTTTTTGTAAATTGATGTACCGGTCATGATTTTCTGAAGGATGGGGTCTTATAACAAAATTCAAATCTTTATATTTATTTGATAAATCTTCTATCGTCTCAATAAACATCTCTTTAGTTTTACTGCTAATATTTCTATATTTTAAAAATCTTTTCTCATCATTTTTATTTTTAATTACTTTTTGTTTTTTTAATTCTTCTACATAATTTAAATTTTTAGTAAAATGATCACTAAAAGAAAAACTTGTATTTATTAATACAAATTTTTTATATTTTTCTTTTATTTGTTTTTGTGTCTTAAAAAATATTTGATTGTACTTTGTCTTAAGTAAATCTATACGTGGATTGCCTGTAGTAAATATTTTTTCTTTGAATTTTCTATACTTTGAACTAGTAAGTATATTTTTATTTTCCTCGCCCCAAGTAAATAAAAGATCAATTTGATCAAGAGTTTTTTTTGAAACTTTTAAATCTAAATACATTTTTTTTTCAAATGTAACTAACCCCTCTTCATCTAATATAATTACCTTATGGCCAATAGATTTTAACTTTTTATAAAAATTTGCATAATTTTCTACTGTCACAACCCCAAAATATATTCCTGGTTTATTTTGAAGAATTAATGCATGTATCTCTGCTTTTCTTCCTATGTAAACATTAAAATTTTCTTTAGACAAGTAATAAGCTAAGACACTTTTTGCATGGAAATCACGATTATAAATTTCAATTGGAAAGTATATGTTTTTCATTTAAAAATTTTTTTATAGATTTGAAATAATATTGAATTTTGAAAATGTTTTTTACCTATTTCAATTTTATCAATGTTTTTTAATTTATTTCCTTGCATATTACCAATCCACTCAAAATTTTCTTTTTTTCTTATACCAACTGCAAAAATATATATTGATGATTTTTTCTGATCGTTAAAATTTATGTATTCAAGATTAAAATTATTTTTATCAAATAGTTTTTTAATCACTTGCGGTGTAAATCTCCAATAATCGTCAAAACCTTTGTCAATATGTTGCTCTTGCATAAAAGGTACAACAACAATTACTAATTCTTTAGATAATGAACATAAATTTTTAAAAGCAGAGTTTACTTCAAATACATGTTCAAGAGTTGTGTGATTGAACACTACCTCAAATTTTCCAATTAATTCATCGGGAATATTTTTACTCTCTAAATTTAAAAAAAATTCATTTTTTAGATCTCCTTGCAATCCTTTAGCATCGCTTTTCCAATTCGTTATGAAATATTCATCAGCAAGAGGAAAATATTCTTTGTAATAAGAGCCTTGTTTATCCATGTCTTTCCAAGCAGAAACATTAACAATTTTCCCTTTAAGTGATTTAGAAAACTTTTTTAACTCTAAATTTGACCATATTCTTGCTGATCTAAATTTTTTGTCTATAAATAATTCCATATTCTTTTTAAAATCTAATTATAAAGATAATAATTCTTTACTTTGCTAATTTGTTGAGCCAGAAAAAAATCAAACTTATTATCGATATCAATCGAGGATGCCCTAGGCATCACAAATGCAAAAGATTTTTTAAGATTTAACGTTTTTTTATTTTTTAAAAATGCTTTTGTTTTATATATATATATTGCCCCATTTATTTGATAATGATTTTTTAATTTTTGCGATATAACACCTAAATATTTATTATTAATAAATTTATCTAATTCTTCATTATTGTTTAACGTATTAGTCCACTGTGTTGGGATAAAAGTTTTGCATACAGAAACTACCGAATCTGCTTTCTTGTTTATGAACTTTTGATAAGCTTTTGTTATATCCACATGTCTTCTAAGTGGACTTGTAACTTGCAAAATAATAATATTTTTAAAGAAAATTTTTTTTTTGTTGTAACTATCAAGTGCATCTAAAAGACATTTAGATGTAGATGTATTTTTTTTTGTATTTACTTTTTTTCTTTTATAAGTATTTACCCCAAGCTTTTTCGAAGAATTTAAAATAAATCTACTATCGCTATCGACTAAGATAAACTTATTCATTTTCAGTTTTTTTGCTTGATTGATAGTAATCTTAAATAATCTTTCTTTATTAAATATTAAAATATTTTTATTTTTCAATCTAGATGACTTAGCTTTACAAGGTATATAAATAAGGTTTTCAAAAATTTGCATTTTTTCTAAAAGTTATTTGATATGTTTACTATCAGTTAATATGAAATTTTCTGGTGTACCTAACATATGATTAACTTTTGCATTTTGATCATTCGACCACACAAGAACTTCAGGATCTTCGTATAAAAAATCACAATTTTTACAATAATCAATATCATCAAATTTTTCAGATTTATGAGCTTCTCTTAATTTCAAATATTTTTCTCCATTCCAGATTTCTTCGAATGATGAATCGCTCATGTGACCAAGTATACTTTTTGCTTCATTTGGAGGTCCTAATGTTTGACAGCATGGTACTACTGCACCCGATTTTCCTTCATCCCCGCCTGCTCTCACAGTTAATTCTGGAGCAAATGGTCTACCACAACTTCTTTTTTTTCTTTCTTGTCTTGGATTTAAATTATCATAATTTCCACTCCAATTGTGCATTTTCCAAATATATGAGTTTGTTTTAAGAGGTTCTATTATATTTTTTTTATACTGATGTAATTGATAATCAATTTGATTATTGTCTGTAATTAAATGATAAGTGCTTAGATCACATTTGCTATTACTTTTTTTAATATAGTTTTGAATTTCTTTTATATTATTTTTAATTAACTCAAAATTATCAACATTCATCCACTTTTTATAAGTTTCTCTATCATAACCAATCACACTAATTCGTACAAAATCTATACCAGCATCAATAACTCTTTTCATAAATTCACCATTTAATCTAGCACCATTACAATACATAAAGCATTTTAGACCTCTTTTTTTCACAGCAGTTACATACTTAGGTAAATCTTTTGCCATTGTGGGTTCTCCACTACCCTCAAGATTAATCTGCGGAGTTCCATATTTTGGAACAATCTTATCTAATGTTTTTTCAAACTCTTCGATCTTCATTTTTTTTGTAAAGTTTTTACCTCTTCCTGGGTTTGATTGTGGACACATAGCACATGTGTAATTACACCCTCCAAAAACTTCCATTACAACTCTTTGTAGTTTCATTTTACCTCTTTCTTGTATATCGCAAATTTTGTGCGTTTAGCTCTATGAATCTTTATATTTTTATCTTTTAAATTATTAATTAGATGCAATGTTTGTAAGCAAGCCCCAGAATAGTTTAATTTATTTATGATAAAAAAAAAATTATCTTTCATTAAAACCTCAATTTTCCTCTAATTCTTTTTTTAGTTCTTCGTATTCTCTCATTTTTCTATTCATAAAATTTATAGCTAATTTAGTTTTTGTTTTAATACCTTTTGGAGTAAGAATGTATGTATAACAAATTTTATTAGGATTTTTTTTAAAATTTTCTATTTTAATTAATCCTTTTTCTTTGAGGGCATTTATCACATAATTAAGTTTTCCAAGGCTAAATCCAATTTCATCAGCTATAGCTCTTTGTGATTTATTGGGACTTTTATTTAATTCCCTTAAAACTTTAAAATCGTTTTCATTATCTACATTTTTCATATTGTTCAATTATTGAACAATATAACGTTCAAGTATTGAACAGTAAAGAGTTAATTTGAAAAAAAATGAGTAATTTTATATGATAAAACCATATTTTTGAGTTTTTTAGTCTCTTTCAAATTTATGAGTATTTTTATTAATTAAAATTATTTTTTTTTTAAATTCATTTTTAAGATCATGGTTTTTAATTTTTTTAATTTTTCTATTAAAGTTTTTTATTTCTAAAAATTTCAAATAAAATAAATTATATAATGAATAAATATTTTTATTTTTTAATTTAAATGTAAAAAAATAAATTAAATAAAAAATATAATTTATAAATGATTTTAATGGAAATTTTGATTTATTGATTTTGTCATTTTTGTCTAAATATCCAAGGAAAATTTGGAAATTTTTTGTAGTATCATCAATTAAATTACATACATCTTTATTTAATTCATCATAATTAATTTTGTTATGATATTTAAAATTAAATCCATTATAAAAAAACTTTCTTGGGTTAAACCATAGTTTTCCATTGAAAGTGGATTGAAGGAGAGTTTTATTAAAATTCAAACCTATTTTTTTACACATTGATTTGATACTTTTCTTAGGATCTTTATGAAGTTCTTCTAGATTAATACAATATATTTTAGATTTAATTTCACGAAATTTATATATATTGTAAAGAAAGTGAAGATAATCACCTCTAATAATTTCTCTTGTTCTCTCTGCTTTAATTTTTTTATTTCTCGTGTATGTAGCAAAAGAATTTGTAGGTACTCTTACTATAGTTAAAACTTTAAGGTTTTTGAATAATTTTTCAATAATTTTAAGAAAAAACATATCATGTAGATAAATAACAAGAATTTTTTTTTTTTTAATGTTGCCTAAAGTAAGTTGATAAGAAAAATATATTGATAAAATATAATTACCAAGATTCCATTTATTTTTTTTTAAAAAATTATTTAAATGAAAAAAAAATAAATTTTTATTTAATTTGATAAATGAATTTTTATTTTTTCCTAAATTTGATCTTCCTCTAGCTACGTCGTGTTTTGAATTAAAAAATTCTTTAAAGTTTTTTAAATTGTTTATTGTTTCTTCTTTACTTTTTTTTTCAAAATTTTTAACATCACAAAACTGTTGAATAGAATTTGGAATAGTTACTATGTCAGGATGATTATCTAATAAAGAATGTAAAAATTTTCCTCCAGCTCCTAAATTTGTAAGAGAAGCTATAAGAAGAATTTTTAATTTATACGGTTTTGAATTTAAATTATAATTCATTTAAAAATATTTAAAATTATATCCTTAAATCTTTGAAATAATTTTTTTTCATCTGAATAAAGATTAAATGGACAAATTGTGGAAAAATAACAAAATTTTCTTATATCATTTGAAGAGAATCTTTTTGTTACTCCATGATAACTTTTCTGGTTATTAATAAACAATACTAAAGTATTTTTATTATAATTTATTTTTTTAAATACACTTCCGTTACCATATAATTCTAAATCACCTCCTTCAGTTTTATCTTCATCACCTCTAAAATATAATAAAGCACCATAAAGTTTATTAGGTTTATCTCTATGTGGGCCTCTTACTGAGCTAGGTTTGATAACTGGTGTGTTATATGAAATAGATGCAGACATTGAAATTAAGTTATTTTCAATTTCAGGGAACACTTTTATTTTTTTTAAAATCAAATCAGTAATTTTATTATATAATTCTCTCTCTACATCGAAGTAATTTTCAAAAGCTTCTAATACTTCTATTAAGAAAATACTTGAGCAATGATAATTTAAAAAATTTTTCCATAAATTTTGGTCCTCATGCTCAAGTTGATAGGGATATATATCACCCCTGATATTATCCTGATTTTTATTGATTAAATGAATGGGAAAACTTTTCTCTAGCTGTTTATACAATTTATCATCTAAACAATTTTCTATAATAATATGAGGAAATGGCTCTAAAATTAACTTTGATTTTTTAAAATTTTGTAGGATTGAATAATTCATTTTATTTCATTATTAAATTCTCATACACAATAAGAATATTTTTATTTGGAAAATAAATGAAATCATTCATAAATTTTTCTAAGTTTTTCTTGTAACTTTTTGTATTATAAAAATTTGACTTAGTTTTTAGCATTTTTTCTAGATAGTTAAAATTTTTACATTCCTCACATATCTTATATTTATCATAAAGCATGTTGTTATTTTTTTTTCTAAGATAACTTAAAGAAATATATCTCTTATTTTGCAATATAACCTCTAACATTATCGCTGAAATATCTCCTAAAACAATATCTGCCCATTTGATTAAATTTAAAGAGTCTTCATTTTGACAAATCTTAATATCGTCACTCAATTTGACATAAATTTTGTTTGATCTTGGGTGTGGTTTAAACTTAACATCGTAAAATTTATTTTGAGAAAGAAAATTTAAAGTATTTTGTTTTAATTTTTGATAATCAATATGACTTGGATTATTTGAATCCATATAAACAATTTTTATTTTATTTTTATGACTGGTATAACTTTTTTTTTTTACTAATTTATTTAAAATTTTTCTCCAATCATTAGTGTATCTTGGAGATCCAATAATCTCATAATTATTATTTAATTTTTTAAATTCGTTTATTTCTTTTGCCCAATATTTATGTTGAAGAACAATTTTATCTACTTGATACGACAAATTAGATATCTCAATTTTTGCTTTATCCCACGGTTTAGGATGTTTTGTGTAAAGGGGCAGTCCTGCTGGAATACTTATTATTTTAGTTTTCTTTTTTCTTAGATGATCAAAAAATAAATTAAAATAAAATAATTTTTTTGGTGTTAAATGATCAATTATCAAATTTTTTGGTAAATTATTTTTAAATTTTAAATTTTTTTTTGTAAAAAAAAAATTTCTTAAGAAAAGAAATAAACCTAATTTTTTCAAAATTTTATAAATAAAATTTAATAAAGTATGAGTATTTTTTAAATTAGAATATTCTAAATCTAGTATTAATTTTTGGAAAAAATTTAAATTGAAAAAATCATAAAAATTAACGAAACTTACACAGTTATATGTTTTCAATAAATAACTTATCCTATAATCTTTACTTAAATCTTGTGTTAAATTTACTGAAAAAATTAATATCTTATTTTTTTTTTTAGCAAGATGATCGATTATCGGCGAAAAATTGTCTATATCTGGAAATTTTCTAATTGTAAAAATTAATTCTTTAGTCATGAATAAAAAAAATTTTCATTTTATTATTTTTTTTTTCCAAAAAATTTTTAAATATTCAAAATAAGTTTGTAATTTTACAAAAAATATATCAAATGAAAAAGAATTAATTTTTTTTGTTAATAAAAAATGAATATTATTTTGACTCCAACTTCTTTTTGAAATCAACTTCTCCCATTTTGGACCATAAGGAAATTTAAAAAATTTTATACTATGCCCCACTGTTGATTTCTCGTATCTATTAATATTTAAGAAATAACCATCTTTTTTTAAATGTTTATTTATTAAATCAAAATATTTATTTATTGTAAAATAGTTCATTTCTGAGAACGATCTGGTATTGATGACAAAATCAAAATTTATATCGTTATCAAATTTTACCCAAGGTGGTAATACAAGAATATCATACTTATTCAATATTTTTCTATCAATATTTTGACTTTTTAAATCTGAATACAAACAAATTTTCTTGCTATTGAAGTTTTTTTTTAAAAAATATGCGCTTAAAAATAATGCTTCTGGTAAGTCAATAATTATATATTTACAATTTGTTTTTAATTGAATCATTCTAGCTAATGCGCCATAACCAGCTCCTATTTCACAAAAAATCTTATTTCTTTTTAAAAAAATAAAATCTTTAAGATCATAAAGCCATTTAATAATAAAAATCTCATTACTATCAATTTTAAAACCCTTATAATCAAAAAAATATTTATTATTTCCAATATTTTTTTTTGAAATAAATTTTTGAAAAAAACTCGGTGGAACTTCTAATTTAAACTTTTCGAAATTTAATTTTTGTTTATTTAGTTCATGTTTATCATCTAAATTATTTGATAAATTGTTATTTCTAAAGTTTTTTAAATTTTTTATTCTGTAAAGTTTTTTTGTGTAATCATATCTTTTTTTCCAGTGATAACTTTTTTCTTTTATGTGATAATCTTTAAGAGATTTTAAATATGATTTTTCAATTCTTTTTAAGAACATTTGATTTGATCTAGATTATTATAAATTTAATTTGCAGCTTTTTTTATAATCGATATTACTCTTCTAATATTTTTTTCACCCATCCCCATCCATATTGGAATATCTAAAAATTTTTGAAATATATCTTCTGATTGCTTGTACTTTCCAATATTTTTTTTGAATTTTGATTTATAGTAAGGCTGATTATGAATTGGTGGAAAACTTAATCTTGTATCAATATTATTTTGTTCCAATGCTTGTTTAACTTTTTTCTTTATTTTTTTTGTTTTAAAAGTCAAACAATACATATACCAACTAGGTCTTGTTACATATTCTGGTAGATATGGAGTAATTATATTTTCATTTTCATTAAATGATCTTGAATAAATCTTTGCTATCTTGCCTTTTTCACTAATAACCTTGTTTATTTTTTTTAGTTGTTCAATACCTATCGCTGCAGAATAATCTGTAGGTCTAAAGTTATTACCTAGTTCGATATGATTATATCTTTTATCTTGGCCTTGATTTCTGATAATCCTTAATTTCTTTGCTAAGTTATCATTTTCAGTAGTAATTAAGCCACCTTCACCCGTTGTTATATTTTTATTTGCAAAAAAACTAAAAGTATGGATTAACATTTGCGAGCCAACATATTTATTTCTATATATTGCTCCAAAAGACTCAGCGCTATCAGATATAATTGGAATTTTATATTTTTTTTCTAATTTTCTAATACTGTTATAATCTACAGGCTGACCTTTTAAATCAACACTTATAATAGCTTTTGTTTTTTTTGTGATTTTACTATTTATATAATCATAATTTACATTAAAAGTTTTTGGATCAACCTCACAGAATATTGGTTTGGCACCACAATAAAGAACTGCATTTGCAGAACTAATATAAGACAAAGTTGGAACAATTACTTCATCACCTTGCTTTATACCCAAAGCTAATAAAGCACAGTGTAATGCAGAAGTACCGTTGTTTACATAAATTGCATGTTTAACCTTAATTAGTTTTTTAACTTTTTCCTCAAATTCACTCACTTTTTTACCCATACTAATCCAGCCTTTTTTAATTACTTCGTAGGCAGCTTTCGCCTCATTTATACCCACATCAGGATTTGCAATAGGAAGGAATTTATTTATTTTTTTCATATGTTGTTCACGAATTCAGCGATCCTTTTAATTGAATCTCCTTTTTTGTCTATCATATAATTAGTAAACATTTTTTGCTCTCGAGCTTTAAAATTTGGGTTGTTAAAAACTTTCTTAATCTCTATTCTTAATTCAAACAATGAATTGCAAGTTTTAGAAAATTTAAAATTATGAATATTTTGAATGTGGTTTTGAGCTTGATCTAAGTAAAGGTTCTTCTTTGATAACATCTTACTTTTTTTATTTTTTTTCGAATAATTCAAATTAATAATAGGTTTATTCAAAATAGAAGCCTCAATATTTACTGTTGAAAAAAAGTTTATAATCACATCTGAAGTGATGATTGTTTTGAGAGCTAATTTTTTACTTTCTTCCTCGTTATTTATCAAAAAAGGTATTTGTAAACTTTTATTATTTTCTCCTAATAATTTTTTGAGTTTTTTATTTGGGTATAAATCTTGAACCTTTAAATTACCAAATTTTTTAAATGAAGATTTTAATTTATAAAATTCTTTTAGATATCTTTGAGAATAATAAATTGGATGCGGTCTAACTATAATATCAAAATTTTGATTTAAATTAATTTTAGACAAAGCTTTACAAAAATTAATTACTTCTGATGATTTTGTTCTTGTAGGAGATTTTAGATATAAGGTAATTGTTTTTTTTTTAATATTTTTTATTTTATAAATTTTCTTAAAATAATGATCCCAATGAATTGCTCCTAAAATTTTTATCTTATAGGCATCAATTTTATGAAATTTTAAAAGATCATTTTTCATTTGATTTGACCAGACTATGAAATAATCACATTCACAAGGTATTAATCCCATTCCTGTTGGCTGATCCCAGCTACTAAGTATAGAAACTGTTTTGGTTTTTATTTTTTTAGACGTGAATAATAAAATATTATCATCTTCCCACCATCCTGGACTAGAGGTTAAAATAAGGTATGGATTAATTTCTTTAATAATTCTTAAAAGATTTTTATCATAAAATAATATTTCCTGAATTTTTTGAAATAAATTTAAAAAAATTTTAAATTGTAAAATTGATTGTAAAATTTTGAAAAAATTAACAAAAAGAAAATTTTTTTTCCCTTCATGTATTTTTTGATTAATATAAATATCACTAAAATCAGAAATTGTTTTGTTCTTCTTGTGATTTAAAGTCGTGTTTAAATTAATTTCTCTGATTAAATAATATAATTTATTTTTTTTTTTAAATTTATAATTAATTTTTTTATGAGGTATTTCTGATAAAAATTTTATTTGTGTTAAATCATAATTAGAAATTATAAATAAATTAAAATTTCTGCTTAATTCTAGTAAAAATTTTTTTTGTAAAAGCTGTGTATGACTTAAAGAAGTTTGATTCAAAAAAATAATAATATTTTTTTTCATCTTAAGTAAAAATTCTTATACCAATCTACTGTTATCTTTAAGCCACTATTCAAATTCATCTTATTTTTGTATCCCATTATCTTAATTTTTGAAATATCAGGTTTTCGTCTCAATGTACTTCCTTTCATTAAGTTACCTTTTTTTATTTTTAAATTTAAATTTAAGTTTTTTGCAATTCTTTGAGTAAGATTTTTGATATTTATTTCTTCGGTAGTACCAATATTATAAATACCATTATTCTTACCTTTTCTTGATATCAGTTCTATTGCATTTACTGCATCCTCTATAAAACAAAAAGATCTTGTCTCCAAACCGGAACCTTGAATTTTTATAATTATATTTTTATTTTTAAGTTTTTTGGATTTAATTATCATCTTTTTTATCATTTCTGGAATTACATGTTCAAATCCCATTGCGGGTCCATAAATGTTGTGTGGTCTAAATATGATTTTTTTTAAATTTTTTTTTTTCAAATAATGTAACAAAAGTATTTCACAAATTAGCTTTGCAGAACCATAAGAGTATCTAGGATTTTTAACATCAGGAACTAATCCTTCGATTTCTTCTGGTGTTGGAATTTTTTTGGGAGTTTGATAAATTTCAGAAGAAGATGCTAAAATAACTTTTTTAACATTACTTTTTTCAATTTGATCAAATAAAGCTAAAGTTCCTTTTATTCCAACATCTAAAACTAATTTGGGCTTTGAATAAAAATATTTTGTACCATTTATGAATGCTAAATGAAAAACTGTATCAACATTTTTCAAACATTTACTCAGCGTTTTTGGATTTTTAATATCTCCTTTTATAATTTTAATTTTATTAGGAAATTTTATATCTGAAAAATTTTTTCTAAAGGAATTATCTAAGATTTTTACATTATTTTTTTTTGAAAGACTTATAGCTAAATTTCTTCCAATAAAACCTAAACCTCCAGTGATTAAGATGTTATCCAACTGCTAATCCTCCATATAAAATGCCTTCTAATTTTTTTATTTCAGATGGCTCGAAAACTTGCCAACAATCAAAAATAACTGCTGGTTTTTTCATAGACTTAGATAATTTACTTATATTTAAATCACTATAAGATTTATGATTATTTAAAAATATAACTATATCTGAATTTTTAAATCCTTGTTCTAAACTTACAGGTTTAATATCTAATTTTTTAATCTCTTCATTAGTTACTCTATAGTCAAATCCATAAATATTTTTTTTATTTTTGAATAATTCTAAAAATTGAATAGATGTGCTATCTCTTAAATCTGATGTTTCAGGGTTACCTTTAAAAGCTAAACCTATCAGAAATATTTTAGCTGTATCTATACTTTTATTATTTTTTTTTATTAACATTTTTATTCTTTTGAGTAGATTTTTGGGCCCATTCATATTTATTTCTCTTACTCTTGTCTGCAAAGTGTTTTTAATTCCAGTTTCTTTCAAACAATAATTTAAGATAAATGGATCTTTTGTTAAACATGGGCCTCCTACTCCTGGTGATGGTTTAGGGATATTATTTCTTTTATAACCATGATTAATTTTATCTATTAACTTTGGAAAATTAATATTAATTTTTTCTGCATATTCTATAAATTGATTTGAAAAAGCAAACATATGATCTCTAAATGAATTATCTAAAAGTTTAGAAAATTCTGCTGCTTCAATAGTCTCAACGTTAACTGTTGAATTTGTAAACTTATTAAAAAAATTTGAAGTTTTTTTATATGATATGTCATCTAAAGTTCCTATAATCTGAGGATTTTCTTTCAATTCTTTTAATGCAACACCCTCTGCAGTTCTTTCTGGTGCAAAGCTAAAGTAAAAATCTTTTCCGCATTTTAACTTTGTTATATTTTCAATTTTTGGGATTAATATTTTTCTAGAACATCCAATAGGAATTGTTGATCTATATATAATTAAATCATCATTTTTTAATACTCGAGATACTTTTTTTGTAGCCTGTTTTAAAGGATCAAGATTTGGTGTTTTAGAGTTTAATTTAAGATTTGTACCTACGCTTATAATGTAAGTTGATCCATAAGATTTATCTAATTTGTCAATTAAATTGATATTTTTATCAATGTGTTCATCTAAATATTTTTGAATACCTCTTTCATAAAAATGAGATTTTTTCTTTTTTAAACTTTTTATTACTAATGGATTATTATCATAACCATAAACTTTAAAACCTGAGTCAGCTAAAATACAACTTAAAGTTAACCCAACATAACCAAGACCAATAACAACTACATTCTTATCTCTCGTTTCATTATAAATTATCTCATCACTATCGTATTTGGTGTAATAGCCAACAACCTTTTTACTAAGATCAATTACAGGTAAAACCATGACTCTTTTTGACATTAGCTCATAAGCATCCCTTTTTGATGAATGTATAGAAATTGAAGTAGGATTTAATTGAGCAAATTTTTTTAATTTATTAAAGATTTTTGCACCTTTTAAAAAAGCTCTTCTAATATCACCATCTGAAATAGTACCAACTAATTTGGTTTTTTTATCAACACAAATCAATACCTTAGATTGAAAACTTTCTAATTTTTCAATAGCATCTTTAATGCTTGAATTAATATCAATTAGTATGTTTTTATTTTTCTTCATTTTTGTTCAATATTTGAACAGTCTATCGTTCATCTGTTGAACAGTCAAAGAGTTTTCGACTTTAGTCTATTCTTTTTTAAATACATTTAGTAGGTAATTTGCTACCAATTCGTAACCTTTGGCATTAGGATGATTATGTTTTTTATTTGGATAAAGATTTAAAGGATCATCTAATTTTTCAAAAACTTCTTCATCTATGTCAATTATATTTAATTCTAATTGTTTGACTAATTCTAATACCTTATTTTTCAACCTAAATTGATTTTTTTCATTATCGTGCAATAAATATCTCTGGAAATAAGGTGTATAAACAAAAATTAACTTAGCATTATTTTTTTTTGCTAAAGCTTTAGCATTCTCTAATACAATTTTTAAACTATTCAATCTTTTTTCATTACTTATTTGATTTTGATTAAGGAGATCAAATTCTTTATTTGAGCTTATATTGAAATAATTAGCTACAAACCATTTTAAGGTATCTAATTTTAAAAATTTTATAACAGTATATTTGGTATTAACATAATTTTTTTCTAAATCTTTTTTTGTTATTTCATCAATATCAGATTGTTTTAAAATTAGATCTTGTGAAAAATTATTTTTAGTTAAGTAATTAACTAAAAGTTTATTTCCAAATTCATCATCAAGATTTGATAAATCATTACTTTCTTGATAAAACCAGAATATATATTGAAAATCATTTATAACTTTTAAGTATTCTGTTAATCTCGCATATTGTTGGAGCGGCCCTGTGCCTCCAACCCCAAGATTGATCATTTTTAGCTTTGATTTTTTATTATATACTTCACTAATACTCTCTCCTTCATTTACACAGTAACCATGTAAAAATGAGTCGCCAACCGAAACTATATCAATATTTTGGTTCCATAAATTATCATCATTCCTAAATCCATATCTATCACTTTTATATATTGCCCAATCACCAGACTCGTTACATAAGTATGAATTTACATTACTCTGACCAGAAGCTAATGGAAAAATTTCAGAATAGTTTGTTAAATAATAACCACTTGGAAAAGAAAAAGAAATTTCATTTAAATTATTTTTGTTTTTTTCATATAACTCTACAAAGGTAGATAAGTCATAATTTTTATTAATTTTTTTTTTTTTATAATCTTCAATAATTTTATTGCCAAGAACGTATTCTAAAACATATAGATTAAAAAAAAATGACGCTACAAAAAACAAAAGAAAAGGTATCTTATCTTTATAAAAAATACCAACTGAAGAAATAACCAATATTGTAAGGGATAAAATATAAAAAAAAATATAATTTGCTCTTATTTTACCATCAAAAATAATTTCTGATTTATAAATTGCGTAAAAGAAAATTAAAAAAAATATAAAAAATATAGAATAATTTATAACTTTTAAATAAGATTTATTAGTTAAATTAAACATTCATTAAAATTAAAAGATAGTATAGATGAATGGTGAGACAGCACTACCTTGAGTTAGAATTATTAGACCACCTAGTAAGATCATAAACATCACTATCGGTATTAGCCACCATTTTTTTCGAGTTTTAAAATACTCTATAACTTCTTTTAAAAATTCTATCATATAAAAATTTGTTTATACTATTTAATTAAGTTTAAACCAACCAACTTTTCAAATAATAGCTTTGCAACTATTTCTTGGCCTTGTTCATTAAAATGACTCCTTATCTTAAATGGATATAAACTTAATAAATCTTTTTGATGTTTTTTCATTTCAACATCTAAATCAATAAACTTAATATTATTATTATCTAAAAATGAAATTATTTTATTTTTATATTTTGAGTTATTTTTACTTTGATTATTTAAAATATTGATTCTATCATCATAAAATTCTCTCGATGGTTTATAAATAAATATTAATTGAGAATTTTTTAATTTTGCTTCGTAGTTTGCTTTTTTTAACACTGTAAAAAATTTATTTAAGACCTCGGTGTTATAATCATTTAATTCTTTTTTCTTAATCAGTTCAATTCTATAATTTGTAGATAAGGAAATAATACTTCTTAAATTTTGTAATTTAAAAATATTTTCAAAATTTATCTTTATTTTTTTTTTATCAATATTTTTATAATTAAAATCTATAATTTCTGTCGCAATTTTATTAGTTTTTTTTACATTTTCCTTAAGGTTTAATTTAAAATCTTTATCATTTAAATATCTTTTTAAAATATCGTAATTAAATTCTTCTTTTAAATCTCCAAGATCATTTTCTTCAGAATAAAACCATAAAATAATTGAATTTTCTTTATTGCCAAATTCTTTTTGTGTTGCAAAATTTAATAAAGGTCCATTAGAGCTCATACCTAAATTTATAATATTACTTCCACTAATAAATCTTAATTGACCAGCAATACTTTTTTCAACAGCGACACAGCCACCATGGACATTACTATCTCCAATTAAAAAAATATTTTTTCTATCATTCATTTCCCACACTAAATCTGGATTGTTAAATCCAAATCTGTCAGAAAAGTAATATGTCCAATAACCTGACTCATTACAAAATACATTAAAAGAATTCGAAACTCCTGATAATATCAAGTCATTAATTTTATAGTTTTGATTAAATTTTAAATAATCCATTCCAGTAACTGGCACTACTACATTGATTTTTTTTTTTCTTTTTTTTTCATAAATAAATACTTCTCTTTTTGTTCTAAGATCATATGATTTATTTGATCTACTGGCTTCTTTAATTGCTAAATTTCTTAGTGAACGATCTTGTAAAGAGAAATAGATTTCAAAAAAATAAAGAGAGATAATTAAAGAAAAAGATATAATAAAAAATAAATTGATGATGTCTTTTTTTAAAAAAAAGACAACAGTAAGAACAACTATTAGAAAAAATGATAAGTAAGTAAAAAAAATATAATTTTTTTGAATTGAAAATAAACTAATTAGGACTAAAAAAAAAATTCCTACTAACAAAATATATTTTTGTATATTCACCTAGACAGTTTAACATATTTAGTGCTGTTTTTTTAATACAATTAATATAAATAAATCTTTACTGTTCAATAAATGAACGTTAAGATGTTCAAAGTTTGAACAATGCATTTTATAACTAAATGAAATTTAAATCTAAAGCAAATACATTAAAAGATATTAAATTAAAAAATGGAATTATACCCAATCTATTAATTTTCAATTGTTTGGAATACCAAAAAAATAAAAAAAAAATTATAGATAAAATTAAAAAAAAATTTAATCATAAAATTGCTATCAGATCTTCTTTTCTAGATGAAGATACATCAAATAGCTCTAATGCTGGTAAATATAAATCATTCTTAAATATCGATATGGAAGATGAAGAAAATATAATTAATAAAATTAATGAAGTACTAAAATCTAAAAACAAAATACATAAAAAAGATATTTTTTTTGTACAAAGTATGGTTAAAAATATTAAAATTTCTGGTGTAATTCTAACGAGAAATTTAATTGATTATTCAGCTTGTATTAACATCAATTATAACATTGGATCTAATTCAACAGCGGTTACATCAGGGTCAAAAGATACAAAATCGTTAATCTACTATGAAAATAAAAACTTTAAAATTGATAAAAGATTTAAAAAAATTAGAGAAATTACAAAAGAAATAATAAAAAAAACCAGTCAAAACGATCTTGATATAGAATTTGCTATTGATGATAAAAATAGAACTTATATTTTACAGATAAGAAATTTAATTATACCAAAAAACAAAAGAAAAATTAATCCAGATCGACTTAATGAATTCGATAAACTCTCAAAAAAAATTGATAAATTAAAGAAACAACACATAGGTCTTCATGGTAAAACAACTTTTTTTGGTAACATGCCTGATTGGAATCCTGCAGAGATAATTGGTTCAAAACCTAAGCCATTAGCTTTATCTTTGTATCAAGAACTAATTACAAACCATGTGTGGTCAGAAAATCGACTTAAATATGGTTACAGAGATTTAAGCCAATTTCATCTCATGACATCTTTTTTTGGAACCCCTTATATAGATGTAAGAATTGATTTCAATTCATGGCTCCCAAAAAAACTCGATACCAAAATTTCAAATAAACTTATTAATTATTATTTAAAAAAATTTCAAAAAAACGTGACAAATCAAGATAAAGTGGAATTTAAAATTCTTTTTACTTGCGTATCCTTTTCGACAAAAAATAGAATAAATAAAGAACTAAAAAAAATATTATCAAAAAACGAAAAAAAAATTTTTTATAAATGTTTAAAAGATCTTAATTATGAAGCTTTAAAACAAAAAGAAAAAGATAAAAAACTTATTGAACATTTAGTTTTGAGACAAATACAAATTGATAAATCAAATATCTATGAAATAGACAAAATTTATTGGTTAGTTGAAGATTGTAAAAAATATGGGACATTACCTTTTGCAGGTCTTGCAAGATGTGGATTTATTGCAATAGATTTATTAAAATCATTAAAAGAAAATAAATTTATCAATGATAGTGATTATTCTGCATTTCTAAACAGTATTGAAACTGTAACATCGAAAATGAAAAACGACATAAATAAATATCCTAAAGGTAAATTTATAAAAAAATATGGTCATCTGAGACCAGGCACTTATGAAATAACAAATAAGAACTATGAAGAAAATTTTGAAGTATATTTTGGAAAATTAATAAAAAATAAAGCGAAGATTAAAAAAAACAATTTTTCAATCTTAAAAAAATTACCACATTCATTAGTTTATAAATCTAAGAAAGAAATGTTAGATTTTATAAAAGACTCAATTATCCAACGAGAATATTCAAAATTTGTATTCTCTAAAAGTATAGACTTAATATTTAAGAATTTAAAAATATTTGCGAAAAAATATAAAATACCATTTAATGATTTATCTTATTTGAAAATTGATAAAATATTAGATCTTTACTTCAATCTAAGTAATTATAATACAATTGAAAATATTAAGTCGCACATAAAAGAAAATAAAAAAGAATTTAATTTAAATAAAAATATTGCTTTGCCTGATGTAATTACATCAAGTAAAGATCTTTTTATTCAACATCGTACAACAAGTGAATTAAACTTTATTTCAAATAAAACAATTAATGCAAAGATATTAATTTACAAAGATGGACAAGTTTTAAAAAATTATAATGGTGTAATTTGTATTGAAAATGCTGATCCTGGGTTTGATTTTTTATTTAACAAAAATATCAAAGGACTTATCACTAAATATGGAGGTTTAAATTCACATATGTCTATAAGATGTGCAGAATTAAATTTACCTGCTGTAATTGGTGTTGGCGAAAACTTTTATAATAAAATTTTAAATCATAAAAATATAATGTTAAATTGTAATTCAAAAAAAATTGAGCTTATATGATAATAGGTATTATCCCAAAAATTATTGAAAAATATAAAAATCAGTTAGAAATATCAGTAGAATTAAATTTATTAAATTTTTTAAGTAAAGTTTTTGATAATCCAAAAATAGAAATTTTAAGTGAGAAAAAGGATATAAATTTTAATCTTCTTATAATTTCTGGAGGTAACGATTTACCAAATTTAAGAAAAAATAAATCCAACAAATATAGGAACAATCTAAATAATTTTTTTTTTTCTAAAGCACTTAAAAAAAATTTACCAGTAATAGGAATATGCCTTGGTGCGCAATTTATTGCAAAAAAATATAAATGTAAATTTAAAGCAAAAAATCATGTTGGTGCGCATACAATTTTTTATAAAAATAAAAAATTTAAAGTTAACTCTTATCATAATTATGTAATTACGAAATTTTCTAAAAATATAAAACCCTTGGCATTAGCAGATGATAATACTTTAGAATACTTTGAAATTAAGAATAAAAGAATTACAGGTATAATTTGGCATCCTGAGAGAAACAAAAAAATTAATATTTTAGATAAACAAATTTTTAAAAGAATAATATGATATTAATTGTTCTAGCAGCTGGCAGAGGTAGTAGACTTAATGACAAAACTAAGAATTTACCAAAATGTTTAGTCAAAGTTAAAAATAAACCTATTATAAATTATCTAATAAATTTTAAAAAATATTTCTCAAAAACAATTTTTGTTTGTGGATATAAATATAAAAAAATAATAAAAAATTTTTCTCCCAATGAAAATAATTTATTTATATTGAATAAAAATTATAAAAAAACTAATATGGTTTATTCTTTATTTTGTGTAAAAAAAAATTTAATAAAAAAAAAGGATATAGTAGTTTGTTATTCAGACATTATTTTTGATTATAAAATTATTTCAAAGTTAAAAAAAATTAAAAAAACTCATATACCAATTAATTTAAATTGGTTTGAAAACTGGAAAAAAAGAATGAGCATTAAACAAATTAAAGTAGATGCTGAAGAATTAGAAATTTCAAAAAAAAATATAAAGTGTATAGGTAATCAAATTCAAAATGAGTTGCCTAAATATCAATTTATGGGGATAATTAAAATTTTAAATAAAGATTTTTTTAAATTACAGAAATATTTTAAAAGTTTAAAAAACAATAAGATAGAATTTACTAAATTTCTTAATTTAGCAATACAAAATAAAATCATTAAATTAAATTATTTCAAAAGCAAACATTTTTGGTATGAAATCGATAGCATTAAAGACTTAAAAGTTGCAGAAAAAGAATTGATTTAATGGTTATTTGGATTATGGGATTATCTGGATCTGGGAAAACAACATTAGCAAAAATGTTGATTCAAAAATTAAAAAAAGAAAAAGAAAATATTATCCATGTTGATGGCGATATTATAAGAAATATTTATAATGACAAACTAGGACACTCAATTAAAGATAGAGAAATTAATGCCGAGAGAATTTCCAAGCTTGTAAAGTTTCTATCTAAACAAAAAATATTTATTGTTGTGTCAGTACTCTCTAATTTCCCCAAGTGGTTGAAATGGAATAAAAATAATATAGATGATTATTTTCAAATATACATTAAATCGAATTTCCAGGATTTAAAAAAAAGAAAACCGAAACTTTATAAAAAAAAAATAAATGTAGTTGGCAAAGATATAAAATTTAATGAACCTAAGAATTCTGATTACGAAGTGGAAAATTATACAAATAAAGCTCATCTTAAAAAAGAGATAAAAAAGATTTTAACTAAAATTAAGTTTTATAATTGAAAATAATAATCATATTAATTTCTGTATTAATTTTTTTAGAGTTTTTTCTATATTTATTTAGTTTCAAATTAAGCAAAATTAAGTGGATTGTATCAGATAAAAAAATTTTATCTCTTTTCAATAAAAAAAAATTTTTTAAATTTTTAAAATTAAACTATGATAAAAATCTTGGGTGGGATTTAAAACCATATTCAAAAAAAAATGGGAACAAATACACTGAAACATATTTCATTGACTCATTAGGTAGGAGAAATTCTGTAAATAAAAATTTAAAACAAACTGTATCTACTTTTGGGGACTCATATGTCTTTTGTAGACAGGTTTCAGATAATGACACATGGCAAGAATATATTTCAAAGAGAAATAAGTCATTAGTTTCTAATTATGGTGTTGGAAACTATGGGCTAGATCAGGCATATATAAAATTTAAAAAAAAAAAATTACCTTTAAGTAATAATATTATAATTTTTGGGTTCGTGCCTGAAACAATTTGCAGAATTCAATCAAAATGGAAACATTTTATTGAATTTGGAAATATACATGGATTCAAACCATCAGTTACACTAAAGAAAAAAAAAATAATTTTTGAAAAAAACTATCTCAATCAAAAGATAAAGTTTGAAGATTTAAATAAAATTATCAAAGTTTTAAAAAAAAAAGATAGATTTTATAAAGAAAAATATTTGAAATTATCTTTTAAATTTCCTTATTTAGTCAGCTTTATCAAAAATTTTAATATCAATATAAGAATATTTTATAATTATTTGAAATTTGGAAATAATTTTATTGATAAAATTGAAAATAAAGTTTTTCCACAAGTTATGAAAAATAATATCAAAATATCACATAAACTTTATAATGAAAACTATTCTCAAAGTTTAATGACAAAATTGCTTTTTGAAATAGACAAAAATGTAAAAAGAAAAAAAATGAAATGTTTATTTATTATTTTTCCACAACTTTTTGATTTGAAATTGTCATCTAATAAAACATATAAATCTTATTTTAAAACTCATCACAATAAACTTAATATATTAGATTTAACTGAAAACTTTCTTAATCTTAAAAATTATTCAAAATATTTTATAAATGATAATTATGGTGGACATTTAAATAAAAGAGGTAATAAATTTGTTGCAAATATTATATATAAAAAAATAAATATTATAAAAAAATAGATATTATGAGAATTACTTTTAGAGATAACGATAATAAATCTTATTGGAAAAATAGGTGGACTAATATTGAGGCAGACATGCCGATGACAAATTTAGACAAATATCCATTAAAATTTTCTAATTTAATTATCAATGATAAGAAACAAATAATTTTAGAAGCTGGATGCGGTGCAGGAAGAATATTAAGATATTACCATGAATTAAAATATAATATTATTGGAATAGAGTTTATAAAAGAAGCGGTGGATAAACTTAAAGTTGTTGATAATAGTTTAAAAGTAGAAGTTGGTAATATTTTAGATTTAAGATTTAATGATGATTATTTTGATGTGATTTTGGCATTTGGTCTTTATCACAACTTTGAAAAAAAAAATCTAGACAAAGCTTTAACTGAAACATATAGGGTTATGAAAAAAGGTGCAAAAATATGTGCTTCATTCAGAGCAGATAACATACAAGAATTAATTGTTGATTATATAAGGAAGAATAAAAATTCGAAAAATTCACATTTTCATAAACTTAATTTAAAAAAAAAAGAGTTCATTGATTTATTCAAAAAACATAATTTTAACATAGAAAAAGTCCATAGCGTTCAAAATATGCCTTTTTTATATAAATTTAAAATATTTAGATCAAAAGAACAAAAAGAATTTAACGAAAATGTTGCAAGAGCAGAAGGATATAGGTTATCTATAATTGGAAATTTTTTACAAGGATTTTTAATTAAATTTTTTCCAGACCATTTTTGCAATATCTATCTCATAATTGCTGAAAAATAAAAAACAAATATGAAAGAATTCAAAATAAAAAATTTAAAAGTTGGTTATGATTATAATCCAATAATAATTGCTGAAATTGGAATTAATCATGGAGGATCTTTAAAACTTGCAAAAAAAATGGCTTCTTTAGCTATCAAATCTGGTGCTCATATAATTAAGCATCAAACTCATATAGTAAGCGATGAGATGTCCAGTGAAGCAAAGAAAAATAAAATTAAATATATTGGATCTTCTATATATGATCTTATGGCTAGTTGTGCATTGAATGAAAAAGATGAATTTGAACTAAAAAAATATGTAGAAAAATTAGGTTCAGTTTTTTTAAGCACCCCTTTTTCGAGAGCTGCCGTAGATAGGTTAGTTAAATTTAATGTTCCAGCTTTTAAAATTGGTTCAGGAGAATGTAATAATTTTCCTCTAATCGAATATATTTGTAAATTTAAAAAACCTATTATCTTAAGCACTGGCATGAATTCAATAAAATCAATAAAAAAAACCGTTATGATAATTGAAAAAAATAAAATTCCTTATGCTTTACTTCATACAACAAATATTTACCCTACTCCTTATAAACTTATCAGATTAGGCGCTTTAGAAACTTTAAAGAAAAATTTCAAAAATGCTGTTATAGGTTTATCAGACCATAGTAAATCTAATCTTGCTTGTTTAGGAGCAATTGCTATGGGAGCATCAATAGTTGAAAGACATTTTACGGATACTTTAACTAGAAAAGGACCAGACATATCTAATTCTATGGATCCAAAAAGTTTAAAAGAATTATCAAAAAATTCAAAAATAATGAAATTAATGAGAGGAGGAGAAAAAAACTTAATTAAGGAAGAAACTGTAGTAAAAAACTTCGCTTTTGCATCAGTTGTATCTATAACAAGTATAAAAAAAGGAGAAAAATTCACAAAAAAAAATATTTGGGTAAAAAGACCAGGGACAGGAGATTTTTTGGCAAAAGATTTTAAGAAAATATTAAAAAGAAAAGCAAAGAAAAATATTGCTGCTGATAAACAACTTAAAAAATCTGATGTTTATTAAATGAAAAAAAAAATTAAAA